>Ga0065711_1000709_pt1 | contig 72596 bp, 33 predicted proteins | sample Hoacrofraction12_FD_59098 | JGI IMG/M metagenome (GOLD analysis project Ga0065711, IMG submission 59098) | Hoatzin crop microbial communities from Cojedes, Venezuela - Epithelial fraction 12 v2 (version 2) | ecosystem: Host-associated > Birds > Digestive system > Esophagus > Crop | place... | reverse complement strand
GCTATAAGAGCTCAGGGGTGGTAAGTAGGTTATACCAATATCCAAGAATGCAAAATTGCTTTAATCTGCATAAAAACTATGCAGGGTGTGTGGAGTGAAAAAATGAAGGTACTTTTCTTACACTATTGTTTTGCTGCTGGTCCTCCTGGTACATGTCATGGCCAGTGACTCCAGATTGCAGCAGAAGTGAACGCAACCTCTCAGAGCATGGACTGCCTTTCCCTTTGAGAAGCAAGTGGCTTCGTATGTTGAAGCACAATGAAAACTACTACTGCCTTTTAATTTTGTGACAGGCAGTTAACCTCTAGCATTTACATTTGTTTGATGACTTTTAAATCTAGATGATCCTAAAGACCTGAAAATGTGATGAATGTTTATAGTCACCTGGGCGTAATCTGAACAGCCCGGGAGGCTAACGATGAAGTTGTACACGTCATCAACAGTCCACTTGCGAATGTCTTCAATGGAAGAAATGTCTTCTCCATTCAGGATCAGGCCATGTGCTCCTTTGAGGAGGAAATGCAAATGTTGTATTTGTAGGATTATGCTGGCAAATCAGTAGGAGACGATTGTTAAAATGAGAATTTTTACACTTCTCCAGAACCTAATATATTAACAGCAGTGTGTAGTCACAGACAGATACAGGAGTGCTAGACACCAAAATCCACAGAAAGTCAGTAGCAGCTGATTCTGGAGGGTTTTCTTTCGGTGATTTCTTTTGTTTACTGCTGGCACTGTATGTACCAGTCACTACACATACAGATCATACTGCAGTATTTTCTCTAATGAGTACATTATCCAATGCTTTTGATTCTTTAAACTTTACTGTTCTTTTAACTTGACTAATATTTCAGTAGAACAGAGCAAAGCCTTTGCTAGCCCATAGTGCCTATTGTGAATTAGAAGGACATACAGAAAAAATTATGAGCAGAAGAGAGAGGCTAGCTCACAATTTCATTCAGCAATTTTGTTTATTTTCATTGAAATTCCTTTTGCAGACAGGAACTGAATACTTAATATGCGTTTTAGGAATGTGGTTTAGTGGTGGGCTTGGCAGCGCTAGATTTACAGTTGAACTCAATGATCTTAAAGGTCTTTTCCTGCCTAAATGATTCTATCATTATATATTTTTCAGTGATAAGTATGTCTTTGGTAGATGACCCTGTGCAAACACCCCAGCCTGTTCTCATTTCAGGTAATGGGAAGTTTTCTAGGGCTCATCGACTGGCACTGGAGCTGCAAAACTTTAGCACAATGATTCTTGCAGAGCGACTGGAGAGGCCTGTGTCTTACACTCGGTTCTTGGGGAGGTAAAGTCTCAGAGACAAGTTTGTTCCTAAGTGAGTGCAGCTTCCAAGGGGATTCCTTGTCCTCTTTGACATACCCAGGGCTTATGGTCAGTATACTGCATCCTGCTGTGTTTTCCCCTGACCACTAGAAGGAGAGGAGGGAATTTAACATGTTGAACAGAATTGCAGAGAACCACAAAGCACTGCTAACTTGACCATTTAGGGGTGACAAGTGTGTTGCCCCCAAGGACTGATATAAAACACAAGACGACATCCTACAGAAGTATAGTGCATGGCACAGAGCACTGAAACAGTTAAAAGGCTGCTTTGTGACTTCTTGCTATGCAATTGTGTTGTCCTGCACAGTAAAGCACTGCTACTTAGGATGCTGAAACCTCTGTTATGCTGCAAGCAGCACAGTTTGCAGGTGGAGAAAACCTCTCTTTGCCTTTGCTGACTTGGATTTACCAAGTTATTACTAAGTGCAGCGTAGGAATTCTGCATTTAGTTGCTGTGACTCTATCATACAAAAAAATTGCTTAAAACAGAGGGAAGAAATAAGAGAGGAAATAAATAAAAGTAAATAATATCAACATGCCACTCTGACTGTAATCTGGAGACTTGACAAACCTGAAGGTAGCAATGGGTTGCTGGGTACTGGAAATCCATATGGTAACGCTGAGAATGGGATTGCAGAAGGGTACATGTACTTGTCATCAAAAGCAGCACAGGAGCTATTAGATTCCTTCTCATTTGTGTTGCTGCAGCTGTTGGTTTCAGCAGAAATTTCATGAGTAGCACAGTTTTTTCTCAAGCCTTGTTCAAACTCTTTACTGTTTTTGGCGACTGCAGATGGCTCAGCCTGGTTTTTGCTTTGTTCATGTTTGTTTGGTGTCTCCACCTCGGCTTCTTTCTTGTCTTCTTTCTCATCATCCGCTGCAGCTGAAGCAGGGTCCATAGTTTTGTCATCAGCTGGGTTCTTTGTGCCATTGGCACTACAGTCTGCAGTTTTGTGATTTCCAGCTCTTCTCCCTGATCGACGTCCCCTCTCCCTTTGCAAAGTGCTGACTGGAGGGTATGGGCTAGTTGCCATAAGCATAGTGTTGCCGTGAATTTCGTCGAGGGTGGTGCGATGGACATATAAGTTGCTGGGAAGATGGCTTTCAGGTATTCTGTGCCTGCCACGGAAAGCAATGGGACTAGCTGGCATACCATGGTAAAGGAAAGGTGCTTCCAGGCCCAGTAGGCCTTTCCGATGAGCTTTCTCCATTTCTTTTTGCTGAAAAATAGCACTCATCTCCATTTCCATTCTAAGAGACACACAGAGCACAAGCAGTTAGGGCAGCTCAGTTCCTTCCTCACCTCTTTTTTTCAGTGGCAGATTAAAACTCGGATAGTGGAACAGGTAAGAGTACTGCTTTTCTTCACACTCCCCTATTGCTGTGTGTGGGAGGTCACAAACTGCAGATGGAATGGCAAACCTGGCTAAGTTTGATGTGCTGCCAGATACATATAGTAAACTAAAGGAAGAGAAAATACATCTTCCGTGTGATGCCTCTGGATAATATTTCAGACAAAAAAGCATTATTTTTATATTGGCAACCCAGGCATTATTACAGCAATTATGCTTGCATGGGATTTGGAAAATTGTCTTCAGGGTCAGAAGGGTCAAAGACTAAAGAAAATAAGTGATTTACATTACCAATCAGAAAATTTTACTGAAAACTGTAAAATGGCAGTGATATTGTAAGTGATAAAGAAATAGGATTGTGTTGTCTATGGAACCTGTGCATACATTCAGAGTAAGCTAGTGTGAGTAAGACTCTTGACTAACTCTCCGTAGTGCCTGGCACCTGAGCATGGCTCTGAGAGTGTGAAAGGGTGAGATCCCAGTGGACAGAGCCAACGCTGCAGGCTCTGTGCCAGCTTCCAGCCCCTGGCATAGTGGGAGGAGAGCTTACCAGTCAGATCTGGAGAATACAAGGAGTAGTATGTGTCTCCATTGTACCAACCTCTGCTGGCATCAGCTTTCTCTGGAGCCAAGCTAGTGATCAAACAGAAAGCCAGAGCTCCACAGCTTCAGCTGGAGCTGAGGGGTGGGAGAAGCGAGCTGATCTTCCAGACACAAATCAGAAATGGTTCAGCCTGCCTGCCTTGCTTTGAGGAGCTTTCAGTGGGAATTCCACATTCCCTTTGGAAAACGGCTTGTGAGGGCAGCCAAGTCTTTAAAGTGCACCAAGATAGCTTTCTTAACACTGCAATAAGGGTAACAGGTCAGAGAGAGTCTGACTTTTAGGAGACTTCTCATTAATGTAAAATTGTCAGGAAAAACAGTTTGGGCAAAAGTTATCTATTCAGATGATTGTTGTGTGGGGGAATGAGTTGGTCACTCCAAAACACTGAGGGCATTTTCTCTGCTCTCTTTTAATCTTTGCAACAACCTCCAAGTTATTGATTTTCTGCTTTCAGAGATCCAGTGGAAGTGTTTTGTCTATGTACCATGTCCTTGTATGTCTTGCCCAATTGTCATCGCTCTGGGATTGGAGATAAAGAGCAAAGAGCATTACATTCCTGACTACTCCTCCGATAGGACAGCCTGCTCCGCTGAGGGCCTGCAGAAGGGGATCACTGAGCTTTGGTATGAGACAGAGTCCCTTAGAGAACAAGGATTTGGGCCCAGGTGCTCAGCAGCACAACTGCAGCAACTGCAGGAGATTGTTTGCCAACACCTGGTTTCTGGAAAGGGTGATAGGAGCAAATGCAGCACTGAAGGTGATGTGTGCTGCATAAAGTAGTATGAAGCTAGTGGAAACTGTAGGGATAGGAAAAGACTGGGGGTAAAAGGTTGTCTCATGGATTTCTACTGAGCCTTTTTATGTTGGGGTCTTCCTGGGTTTGGTGGGCTGAGGGAGGAGCCTGAACAGGTAGGACTAGCTCTGATGTGGCTGAAGGGATATGCGATGGCCATGCTTACTGCTAGTTGTTTTACTTGTTTTTCTGAGGGTTTTTGCCGTGTGGCAAGATCTATATGAAATAGATTGTTGAGGCAAATACTGTGCTTGGAGCAGTTCGGTAATCAAGCTTTGCCGACTGAAGAGCTCAAAACACTTCTGTAATAATCCTCTTGAGATGCGTACTCAGAATGTATCTGTTCTTTGCTCTTGGTCTTGCTGTGTGAGGTGTGCTGCCACTCAGTACTGTGCCGAAGCCCAGTGCAGGTGTGCTTGAGGTTAGAGGTCCTCTATGGAAATGGTGTGGCTGTGAGGGAGGGCACTAGTGGTTGCTTATCCAGCTATTGATAACACTGAAACTGTTACAAATGACTGGACTCTCTACAGTCACCCTAACATTCAGACTATTTGGTTAAACCAGGAAAGCTGTCCACCCTGGCTGGGTGGAGACACAGCTAATCATCACCAGGGCCCAGCTGTAGAGGCGTAAAAATGTTGTGTGTGATAGCACACAGCTGTAAAGTTTGAATTTATTTCTGGCTTTTTGTAGCTTCAGGGTGTTTGGATCCAGAGTTCAAGGGCTGGGCTGAAGTTTGTAGCTTGTTTGTTTCTGTAACTAAGCTGGCGGGTTTGTTTCCTGTATCATTTAAAGGCTAAAAGCAGAATGGGGCAAGCAGAGAGTTCGGTAGCTTCAGACTTGAAGAGATAATCAAGGGCTTCCTGCTTCTCTGGGTGACTGAAAATAAAAACTCACAAAAAGTCTGTGACAATAATTTCCAGCTACCTCTGCTGTCCTAATCCTGGCATGCACCTCAGAGCAAAGCTTACTATTGATTACCTGGCAATATTTTGCTTTTGAACCAGTTCCTGTCTTCTGGCCACAGCTTCCATGGATTCTGGTTGCAGAAAGCTACATCCTTAAAGAGAAGGGGGGGAGAAAAAATCTTTACAATTCTGTTGTTCCCTCAAGCAAATGGACAAACCCCAAAGCAATGTGGAGTCACTCTAAAAAGCTTTTTAAGACTTCAGCTGTGTGCTTCACCAGGAAGCTGATACGACTTTAATTTATATCCTGTTTATGTTCATTGCTTTGGTGCGAATGTGTCATAGAAACCTGAGGTCCAGCATTGTGTGTTTGCAGCATCAGACCTGTAGTTAGGTGTACCTGCCATTATCCATAAAGGAAAGGGACAGCAGGGTGGCTTTGTTTGATGACTTATGTCTGTGAAGTACATATAGCTGCTCAGAAAGTAACAGCCAACAGTTAAACAAAGGAAATCTGCTCCTTCAAGACTTTTTTCAGCCTAGATGCCATGTAATTTTAAATTACATTTACTTTTGAGGGAGTCTCTTATTTGAGATTTGCATTAGGGATGAAAAAAAGCTGAAGCCAGAAATTCTTGTTTATAGATCTATGTGGCACTGAGAATTTATTCACTGATCTCAAAGATGGAACCTTAAGATACGACCTCTTTGTATGAAGTGATATGTAGATTTATGTGCAGCGTGACGTGTGCCACGGTTGTGTTGCCATACTGCAATATCCAGCCTTCCCCTTAGAGCTGTGCCCTGTAATTTTGAGCCTTTATTAAAAGGACTTGTAGTTGCCTTACTTTACTAAAGTAGCATGTGATATTATGAATAAAGAATATGATCAGTAAAGTAGTCTTTTAAAACAGCCAATGCTCATACACGAGCAAGACCTAAATGTAGCAAGAGGTGTTGTTGGTTGAACTCGTTTGTTTGGCTACAGCCTTCTGTTTAGGTGTAAAAATGCATGGGAAATACAAAAGGAAGGAGAGAACACAAACATGCAAATAATTTTGAAAACAGTATATTTAACAAAAGCTGAAATGGATGTTTTTAGACTTAAACTGGCACAGTGTAGAATCTCTGATAGGCAGACTGCCTCCTTTTAGCGAGACTGTTCTTCCAAAGAAAGTAAACTGTTATTGATGCTACTGATAAACCTATGAAAAACTGATAGGTGCAGTTTGCATTCTTATTTACATGCCATGACTTTTCAGGATGCAGACAGTGCTTCGTTACCTGGGCCTGGGTAAACACGGTTGGCCAGTATGTTTGGCATGTTTGCGTGTGGTGGGACTGTGGGCCCGAGGTGGGACGCTATGTGGATCTGTCTTGGGTCAGCTGATGCCATCATTTCAGTTGAAGGTAACAGATCTCTGAGAGGAAAAAAATAGATTCAGATATGCAAAGGGCATTGTTTAGTTGAGAATAATCTAAGATCTTTATATACTTAGGTACAGCACGTGCACAGTTATTCTTGTAACTGCAGCGTTACAATAGAGAAATGGTGCAAAATACCTGTCCACCAGTCGGGGGTCAAACTGGGAGGGAATCGTCTGCATTCTCTGCTGCCCTGCACCCATTAGCTGAGGGTTTACTGCCATCAGCTGATTTCTCATTAGCATCTCTTGCCGCTGCCGCAGTTCTGACACAAAGCATATACAGTTTTGTTGTCAATGTAGTAAATTAGAAAGTGGTTCTGTCTGCAGTGTAACTTTACCAGAAAAAAATATTTTTTTTCTCAAATGATGGCATTTTAGTATGAGTTAGCAAATCACGCTCTTTTTAATAGCAGCAGCTAAAAAAAGAAGATGTTTCTGCTGCCACCTTAACCGTTTTATTTAAATAATGTAGATTTAGAAAATCAAACTGCAGTAAAAATAAACACGATGTGCCCAGTCAGGTGTACAAGAAGACAATTTACAATTAACAATAATTCCTATATCACTATGAAACACAAAAGAATAGACATGAATGTTGACTTCTCAAGAGAGTTTTAATTTCTAATACAGTTTTATTTTTAGAAAAATCTTGCTAGCTATAACCTGCCTTGTCATGAGACTGCAGCTCTAGAAAGAAGAGCCTGCAGTGGTGAGCCAGAACCTCATAATGCCCAGCTATGGCTTTCGTTGTTGAGTTCCTGTGTGACCTTGAGAACTCTTCCAGATTCTTAGCACTCAGAATTTGATCAAGAGATGCTAAGAATCCCCCATATTAACTTTTAATTACCGTAGGAGTAACTCGAGAAACACTTTTCTTAACACAAATGTGAGATACCTTTTGAAGACGTTAAACCTTTTGCTGGCCGTTTGTTCTACGTTGCACAGATATTGGCAATCCTATCAACAAATGTGCAGTTAGCTTTCTTCCTGCTTACCTCCTGCTGCCATGCCACTTGCTAATCGGTACAAGTGCTTTTCTTCCAGTGCTCCTTGTTCCCCCAGGATAGACATTTTTCTCATGTGATCTCGCGGAGTCATGCTGTAAGGAGACAGCAACGACTTTTCTGTTGGCAAGAACTGAATCAGCAGATCCAAAGACAAGAATAAGACATGCAACAATGTAAGAAACGGCTCAGGTTATACAAATTATTTCTCAGATAAGCCTGTAGCCCTGCTGGTCAGAGCTGTACCCTTCAGTGCTTGTGGATTATATTGGTTACCACATAGAAACTTTCAGTTTTCAGGACAATGCAAACGTTGCGCTTGTTTACACTGAGTTGTTCAGTGTCCTTGGGTCTTACTAGGCAAGGAAAGTCAGGATGTTGGGAAACATCAGCTGCTCAAAAGGATCTAATTAAGCCAAAGCCTTTTCCCTGCAGACCCTGGTGTGAAAAAGGTAAAAGAACATGCTTTGTAGTGATGAAACAGTAATAAAAACAGCTAGGCTCAGATTAATTATCCATATACGTACAGGTAAACAAGGCCAGATGAAGAGTAAAGTCTAGACTAAAAGCTGATACACCACAAATGCGTAGTTGAACAGCTGTAGTGTCATTGAGGTGGATTGCATCAGCATTTCTAAGTCTGTGCAACGAAGCGGGTGACTAGATCACAAATGATCCTGATACCAGGGGAATGAATAACCATGTTATGCCCTGCTCAGGATTTTGGGGGACGGATCTACAGCAGGATTATTTGTGCAGATAGGTCATGAAGGAAAGAAGTCTTGTAACCTTGGATGTTCAAAAGCTAACCTGTGTGGGCTGCTTTAAGTTGAGGGGTAGGTAGAGGGAGCAGGCTAGCTCTAAAGGCAGCAAGGGCATCCGTAAATTTGTTTCAAACTAGATTTGCACAGCAAATCTTTTTTTTTTAAGTTGAAATTAAGGAGTTGAATTTTCTTCTTCACTAGCTCTGATGAAATGGATTCTTTATCTTCTTAAAGATGGAAGATGCAATGCTGAAGTGTTCTCATCCTTCAGATAGTTACAGCTCCATGAGTTAGGCCAGCATTTGGTATAGATAACAGCGAGGGATGCCTTAGAGATGCAAAGAGAAGCACAGAGCATCTACCAAAGCCAAAGAGAGTTCAAGTGAATCATGCCTTTCTGAACCTTTCCATTAAAGCCAGCAACAGGAATCATCAAGGAACAAGATCTAAGAGACAGAGGACTGACTGTGCTGCTAAGTAGAGTAGAGGCTATACTTGGACCACACCACTGGTGTTCCCTCAAAATAAAAAGTTCTTTCCATACTTGTAAATGTTGTAAATGCTAGATTCTGTTGGCCAAGATTCAGGTCTTCCTGGAGGCAGACAAGCCTGCCAAATCCAAGAACAGCACCATGCCCTTTGTTCTTGACGTATGTATCTGGACATATGCTGCTGGACATGTTTCAATTTGCCTTTTTTTTTTTTAGGATACTTTAGACTTAAAGCGGTTTAGGATGCTGGGTGCTTCAAGAAGAGCATTTGAGCTGGCAAAGTGCTTCTGAGCTGCTAAAGCTTTTTAAAGCTCAGTACTAAAGTGATTTAGTGCTGAACTAAACTTTACAGCAGCTCAAAAAATAGATGGCAACTGGGGTGATGGTATTTGCCATACCACATTGGTCCAGTGAGCTATTTAGTTGGTTTCCTTTCACACATCAATGACCGTGTATTAAATACTCTGGAAAGCTGCAATTTTAAACTTCACTCTAACCTACTTACAGTCTGGCCTTTGGCTGTTGTCTGGTGCACTGGACTAGAGGATATGAAGGTGCAAAGCAGCCAGCAGAGGTCCAGATACACACAATGGAAAAACCAGGAGGTTTTAATCTCTTTATTCTAGTAAATAAAAAATAAAAGCTAATATTAATGCTACAACACTTTGCCTGTCAGATAACTGACAAGCTGTACCACTTTTGCTCTATAGGAACTGGTAGAATGCTTCGATCCCCTGTTTTAATCACATTTGTGAATGCATTTTATTCTGGGGAAGCTGTCCCTGTTTGAGAAAAAGACATACAAGTAAAAGACACTTTTCTTTATCAGGCCTACCTAGAACTTCTACATTTCTACTGTTTTAGTAACACCCCTCACTCCACTCCCCTCACTCCACTCCCCTCTGAAATCACACCCATGACTAAAATTATTTGATACAACTTTTAAGTGTAGAATCATGGAAAACCTAGTAAGAAAAGACTCATGTGTTCTGACCCAAATCCACCACCTCCACATGATATCCCATATACCCTGCCTGTTCTGACTGACATCTATCAACAACCAAGCGGCAGTAGCACCAGTGTCCCTATGGTGTTTTCTTTGTACTCTGTGCAGTTCCCAAAACAAGTCTGGATTTTGTTGGATGTGAAGTATGTTATACTGTCTTTTGACAGGCAGTCTCTCACATGGCCTCCTTTCAGAGCTGAAGCAGAAACTATTTAAGAACTCTCTTAAAATCTTTCTTTTAAAAAGTGAGGTTTTCTTTTAAATGCTGGCATTTTTGGTGAGTGTCGGGTACCATGTACAGCAGCATCCATAGTAGAGTTGATCTGTATTTATTGATGGATTATTATCCACTAGATGACCAAGATTCATAGAGCATCGCTTCAGGCAACATTTGTCGCTTCAGGCAATGTTCATTGCATAACTAACTTATCCTTGCAAAGGTAGCCTAGATGTTCTGTTGGTTTGACATAGAAAAGATACAGTATTAAATAATATAGAATAATAGGACTTGAAAGTTCATTGGTATCTTCTTCCACTAAAGCTGTAGCTTACTGCTTCCACTGACCCAGTTTTTGAATCATCACGAGCCAAAAGGAGCGGGTTGAGTCCTTAATGAGGTTTTCACTGGAGTTGCTCCATGAAGTCGTTCTGTTTTTTTCATTGCTGTACCAGTCAATCCTATCTAACTTAGCTTGGATTTCTTCTCAGATATATAAAAACAACTCCAGTATCTGTGGTAAAAAGATTTTCAGATGTTATTTCCACTGAAATTCTAATCTATTTTCCCTAGCTGAATGTTAGAATATCAGTATGGTGCAAATTTTACTTAAAGGACACATTTTGTGTGTATATGTTATCTGCATTACATTACTAGTTCATTTCCCTGAATTTCCTGTTCAGGGAAGTATTGAATTGATCAGGTAGGATAATTAGTTACCTTAATAACCTATTATAAAGATTTGTATGTAACCCTGTGTCAGGAGGAGATGCTGAACTTGGCTAATCTATGTTATTCCATTTGGAGAAAAATGCCTTTTTTGGTTACTTAGCTGGGGTTCTGACTTGCATGTCAAATTTAGGGTCTTAAGGTTCATACTGTTTTCAGAACAACTTGCATATTAGAAACCAATGTCAGCAACAAAAGATCTCTGAGGGAACAGGGAAAGTATACTCCTGATACATATATTAGCTGCGATTTGACAGTAGCTCCGAATCTTGCGTCAGGGTTCATATAAATTCATACATGCCAGCTGTCCAGTGTTACATTCATATATGGCTCTTCTCTGATCCTATTGCACAAATCCTGGCTGTACAGCACATTACAGGGATGAAGACAAGTTAATCTCTACCTTTAGAGTCTTACCCTTAGCAAACCCTTCTTGGCAGCAGGCAGAACCACTCACCCAGTACTAATTCTGTCTCAATTTATTAGATGAGAAGTGGCAAGACACAAACTTCATGAACCAGAAGCACTGGCAAATCTAATCATGCTATATGCGTTTTCAGAATGTCTATAGCTGTCTGTGTATCTAAATTAATTGCATTGGCAAAATACTGTATTGTCTTATGTATAATATAGGCTTGTTGGAAGACGTATTTTTTTAGCTAAATGGATTCACATTCCATTAACTAATATTGCTTTTACGTACATCAAACATGGAATTAGCGTTTTTTAAAAGCAATGTTCAGTATACGTTTGAGTGGATCCACAGAGTATTTGGAAGAAGCTGAGTATTGTTTAAAATGCTTAAGTAAATCTGTGTCAGAGAAATCTGTTAAACATATAATATAAACATGTATACATGCTTATGAGTGAAATACATGAAGAAACTCATGCATAGTCTCATTTTCATTCCCACTGGCTCCCTTTCTAGAAAAAGCTCTCCTGATTACTTGAGAAATCAGATGCTGTTTTAAAAAATAGAGAAATATTCCAATATTATTAATACTTTAATGTTATTAACTATAGCATCAAGGGTTCTTGCCCTAAACCTATGCTGAGAGCCATAAAACTAGAGATTGTACTTATTCAAGAACCCACAGTCAGCAAAATAAGTGACTTTTGGATAGCAAGAAAACAATTATACCAACATGAAGTTATACAGGAGCATGAAATATGTCATCTTAATTGGGGTGAGGTACCATCGGAGAGGCTGTAGGGCTAAATTCTAATCCTAGATACGTGGGCACAGACTGCTTGGAGATTGAGATTAGAGTGTAATCCTAAAACTGGGTTGAGAATGATACATTCCCTAAAGAAAGGAAAATAACTATATTTACACTGTGCGTGTCAGCCAGTAGAGTTTGCATTGCATGCCTTTACACTGAAATGAAGACAAGGATGTTTCACCATTTTTGAGCTAGCTAATTGGTAAGATTGCAAGCAGCAAGTCACTTTTTTTTGTTTTGTTTTTTTTTAAACACACTGGTCTCGGGAAGAAATTAAGACCTAGTATTGGCAAATTCAGTCCTTCAGGAACTAAGTTAGGTTCACAATAGGAATTTGTTCATCTTGTTCCCACTGAAACGGTGGGGGGCACGGGGAAACTGCTATTCCAGTGTGCTGCTAAGGCAACAGTCAGCTTAATGCCTTGACTAAAACCAAAGGTGGAGATGCCCTGTGCTGGGCACAAGCACACAGCCAGAGCCCTGAAAGCCTGCTACGTGAAGCAGGCAGATGGTGGAGGAAAAAGAAGCAGTCCTGCTGTTTGATATGGCATTGGAGATGCAGAGATACAGGACAATAAGCAGCTGAGGTGGGAATTGTGCTTAGCGCTTCTGCCTCTCAGCTTGGTGCTGTAACCACGGGGCCGGTTTCTGCAGCACCCTAGTGCTGAGATTATTCATTTGTATTTGTGGCAGCACCCAAAGGCTCCAGCTGGGATCATCCTGAGGGCTTTAACTATGCTTTTTAAAAAACCAAGTAAAATAACTAGTCAAGAACGAATGAAAATAATGGCTGTAGCAGTGCAAGTGTGTGCGTGCACACATATGTGTGTAGCATTGTACACACAGCCTGTATCCTGACAAACTGGTGCACAGAGAAGCTGTTTACAAGGGATGGGTCTCTATTACATCGGTTATATACACAGACATAAAAGCATGATGTAATTTGTTTTCCTTGTGGATTTATTTCATAATTAGGGGTGACATTTGAAACGTTATCCTCGTGGCTTTGATTCTTTTAGAAGCCTAAAGATTGCAAAATGTGTCTTAAGTGGGGTCGGCTAAAGCGAAACTAAACTCAGTATTTTTTACTTTTTAACAATTTTTACTTCTAAAGCATAGGAAAGTTTTTTTCATTTGTTATTTTTAAATGCTGGAAATGGAAGTCTTGGGATGGAAAGCTTTCTGACAATTGGAGAGCAAGGCTGGTATTTCCAAATGAAACGCAGTTGAATTTTAGTGGGATTTGTGTCTTGCTTTAGCACGAAATACTAGTGCAAATGACAACGCTCCCAGTGCCAAAAGAAACCAGGTAGTGGAAAGAGGAACGGGTTTTAGGAAGGCTATTTAAAACTGTTTTTATTTAACAACTCTTTAACTTCACTGGGTGACAGAGTTTGAATCTAGAAAACTTGTACTGAATCCTTGTACCTTTCCTCTTCAGTCAGGATATTAAATATTGCAGCAGCATCCCTCAGTCTCCCTCAAATCCTCTGGTAAAACAGAAACCTGCAGTTGATGTGTTTTATACCACTAAGGTAAAACAAGGTAGTGTGGGTTTTTAACATTGTTTCAGGTTAGCTTGCTTTATTACAAAGCAAAAGACAGCACACACTCATCTTTAAAACATATTTGCAGGTATGTTAAAATACGTAAGTCACAGATATCAGACACTAAAACCACTCTTATTTTCCAAACCCATATATGAAGTCACAAGTTAAATACAAACTTTTTTCCCTTATGAGATTAACATGTGAAATTGCACACCTGATCCTGTAAACAGACTCAGAAATCAGCATCTTGAACAGACTGAACATTTTCAGCTCCAGTTTGCAGGATCAGTAAAATTACTCCAAGTCAGGATTGCTTCTTTCACTCTTTTCCGTATCTGTGGGGCACTGGGGAGATATGGAAATTCACATGTTCTGTGACTGAGGAACTTGAAATTTTAGCTCCGAAGGCAATATAATAGTGCCCAAGCCTTTCTCAGTCTATAGTTAATTCTGCCCACATATTCAGATAATCACAAGGTGTAAGGAACTCTCATCCCATTACAAAATATATCACACTTTGGTGTTCCTCAAAGCTACAGGCTCTGGAGCTTGTTACAATGGCTACACACAGAAGCAAAATTTAGTTAGGTAAATCTAATGAAGGTACATCAGACTAAAACAACCAAATATGTCTATGTGATGATAGCCTTGATTAATTCTGATTGCATACTGATTTAGGAAATCCACAGCTCCAAGAATTGTCTGCAAAATATTGAGGTTTTTCTATTGTACTTTAAAAAGATAAATTAGTACAAAGATTAAGCTATATGTATTAACAATCGGTTAGCTTTTAAGAATATTTTGTTACAGTTAGACAAGACAGTGAAATATTTGTGCACGTATGTTAAACAACTCAATCTGTATCCACAGTTTTCTAGAAAAATACTGAATATGCAGTGACAAGCCTTCCCAAAGTAAAATCCTCTATTTGTGAACTAGATCCTAAAATGTTTCCAAAATAATCACGTTTATGTCATTAAAAATACAGTGTTTGCACCAGAATATGCAGGATTATTTACTCATAAGAATACATACAGCGGATTGCTGAGAAATCAGAACTTAGTTAATCACATACTTCACTTTTGCTGTATCGCCCCTGCCAATTGGTAACTTTACTCTCTGCAGCCCAGCCCAGCTCTTAAAGAAAAACACTGTGAAGAAGTCTGCTTTGATCTGCGCTGTTTCTATCGTGAAGTAAGTCTTTCATATCAGAATCTGAAAAATCATACACCTCTTGGTATTGCTTAGCAGAAGTTCCATTGCTTAAAAACTAGCACTTTTTATTTTTATTTCAGTATACTTACATCTATTGTGAAGACCTTAGTTTTGGGTAAAATGAAGACACCATGAGCATCCAAGAGTATGTGCCTTCACTATAAGTCCTCCTTTCAAGCTGCCTTAGTAATGTGATTGGCAGCTTTTAAAACATATCAAGATTAACCTGTCAAAAACTGCCTTAACTAACGCTGACTTTACTTTAAATACAAATTGAACTTATCTTGATTAGCCCTCATCCCTGCTTCTAAGCCCTACCCACTCTGACATCACAGGCTCTTCTCCAATACCATGCCCTAACCAGGCTGTGAAAACATAATTACAAGAAGAGCACTACACTGATCTGATAAACCTATTTCACATTTAACCTGCTAAGCTGTTGTTAGCTTTTAAGATGCTTGATGCATTCACTTAAAATCTTCCTGTTCCAACAAGAAATATGAGAGAAGGTTAACAATTGCTTAGATCTTGCACATTGTGTTACCTGTTTATACTGATTTTTAGAAACGGTGTACTTCTGACCGTTGGCAAGCAGTTACCACAGATCCCGGTTATCCCAGAACTGTGTATCTGATTGGATCGGGGGGAACTACAAGATGGAAATCCTGTTAAGCGTATTGTGAGGCTAACACAGGGATCAGATGGTTATACTGCTCAAGCTGGCAATTTACTCTTTAATTCTCACTGTCAGTGAGTTAGCTCTCAGAACGAATGCCTAGTAAATGGCAGATTTTAAAATGTCAGGGAGCGGTTAGTTTCTTCTAATATCCGTGTCCGCTGATGGGACATCAGTGTTGATGTTTGTTAATCCCTTGCTCACCTGCCTAAAGTTGATCAAGTGCTCGCTGCAACGACAAAAAAATTTCCCCTCATCCTCTCTCAGATGCTAACATAGTGCCTAAACCTGGGAAACATGGACCCATTCCTATTGAAAATTGCTCGCAGGGCAAAGGGATGTAATTCTGCTATAGTTCAGTGCATCCTTACAGAAAACAAACGATTTTTCTATAACATAACACAAAATACATATATCGTATCCAAAGTGCGATTTTTTTTTTTTTTTTGAAGTGCTGTGTGTCTCTAAACATTTTTGTTGTAAAAGCGATCATGGCTATTTTGTTGCTGTCTGGACCTTCTTTATAAAAAAGAAAATTACACCCAGAATCATAGTTAAAAAAAAAAATTCCAATACTAGGTTTAAAAAATAATTTTAGGACTTCCTTTAAAAAAAAAAAAAATCAGATACCAGCTAAAATAAGCTGAGAATAATTTCATTGTGGTTGTCCAAATGTTTGCGTGTGCAGGCAGACAAGGAATCAAAGGAGCATTCTAGGCTCAGAGATAATTTTCAGCTTGTGTTCAGTCCACTGGGTCTGTAACTGCCTACAGAAACCTGTGGCTTGAAATGTAAGGAGTAAATACATTCTTGAAAAAAGTTCCTCTGCTGGGATTTTTCAAGATTGTCTGGGTGAGGCTGAAGCAAATGCTTTGTAAGACATGGGGTTGCCCGAATGAATTAAAAGCAAAATCCTGCATCAGCGTCCATTTTTCATCAGATGTTTTAGTCCATGTGAATCACGTTTCAGGAAAACCACAAAAAATTTGCTACTGGGAAAAATTACTTTGTGAGGCAGAAACAGAACCAGCAATATAATAAGGATATATAATTATTTTTTCCTGTTTTACCTAATGCGGGAAGTGTGGAGAGAGAGAACACTACTCTGCAAGATGCCTGGCATCGAGCCTTTGGTTTCTGGCACAGAGCAGGATTGCTGTGTGCTGCAGTGAAGTACAACAACCACAATTCACAAAGATGCTTTAATGATCACTCTCTGGAGAAGATCTAGTTGTTCTTGACTGTATTTCACAGGCATCAGACAGGGGTGGACTGTGTGTCTCAGCAGTCCTGCTTCTGCTGGTCATCTTCAATAGGAAAAATGGCAAAGCAGCAAAAGAGGGAGAGACATAGGAGACGAGTTATGAATAGAACAAAGTAATGCAGAATATATCGAATTGATCTGTGCCTTGGTCTGCCAGTTAATATCACTGTTAGTTAAGATGGTTTAGGACAGTGTAGTCCCACTTTACCCCCTTTGCAGAGAGGAATCTGAGAGTGGGGAAACACCGATGCTCAGATTCCCCTGGCAGTTCCCACTCAGCGTCTGGTGTATATAGCCTCAGCTACTGACACCAGCTATATACTGACGCGAAAGATGGAGCTGGAGTCAACATGACATTCTGTACGTTCTTACCCAGACCTATTGCCTGGGGATGCAGCAAGCAGTGAAGAAGTCTTCAAGCTAGGATTTGACCCATCCTGTTATAAGATGCCCCAAGAGAGCATCACTTCATCATAGACCACAAGGAACTGGAAGAACGTTACCAAAAAACCAACAAGTTTTGGCAGTTTATGTACTATTCTAAAGCTGAATTAAGAATGAGGTGACTCTCTTTCTTAATTCATTTCATAAGAAATGGACACTACTGTCACATCTTTCTCAATTCCTGAAGTACCAGGATGGGTTATCGGTGTGGAATCGGATCCATGCACTAAGGTAGATATAGTCTTACTGTTGTCACTAGATATTTTGTCAGCGCAGATTTGGCTCAGAACTTCCTTTGTTCCCTTTTGACAAAATCAATGACAGACATGGCTCAGCTGGTAGGATTTATGGTCTTCAAATGGAAGGCAAAAAATTGTAGTAGACAATTTTATTACCAGTTCAAGAATTATGTTGTTTACATATGCAATGCAATATTGGAATAGATTTGTGTAAGTAGAGAACCTGCTAAACTAGAGTCTAAGCAGGTTTTAATCCACTGTTTCTCAACACTATCATAAGCGAGAAATCTGTGAAAGAGTGATAATCCTTACTTCTTCTTCTTATGAAGTTCATCAAAGCAAGATACACTTCAATGGAGATTTATTTCTGTATAATGTAATTAACTGGACTAATACAGAACTTGGTAAATGGCTTATTTATCACAGATCACCCTGTCTTTTTCCAAAATGAAATCTGTGTTCAGACATATCAAATTCTTTAGCTAAACCTTGCTTCCTTCCATGTTTCCCTCAAATGGTCTAAACTAGAAGAGTAGTATGCCCACAACTGTCAGCATAGGTAAGGCAAGTGTGGTCTGATGGATGGGTTAGGAAGTCTGGGACCGGTAGGCTGGGAATCGCAAGAATGAGCTTGAGCAAGAAGTGGTATTCTAGAATCCTGGGATTAGAAACCAGACTCTACAGTGACACAACTGGCTTGGAAACACACGGGATCTTGCCTTTAGGTCCACTCACAAGAAACTGAAAAATAGCCAGAGAAGGGAACGGGCAAAGCTGTGTGTCAGTGTTACTGTAATCGTCTGATGTCCTGGGTATGCAGAATGCCCTTTAAGCTATAGCACTCCTTGGGAGCTGAGGTTTTTTTTCTGATCCTCAGCCATTTGGTTGGTTGCAGGGTAGGTGCTCTAGTTCTGTCCTGAGTTGCAGGACACTCTGAAGAGGGAAGTGCCCAACTTTGGTGTTCACCTGTGGCTAAATACATATTGACAAAATCAGCAAATACTCACTGGAAAGGTAACAGGTTGCAAAACAATTGGCTGTTCAATGGAAAAGCATTACATTTACCACAGCTCCTGAGAGAAGTTTGTAGAGACTAGGTGGATTACATAGCTGTCTCATTCCCAGTGGAAATCTCGGAATTAATCAGAGAGAACTGGACCCAAACAGGGACAGAACTGAAGCTACTGAATTTTGCTTAGCGTGGCTGATGTCAATTCCAAAAGCCAATGAGTGAATCTAAGTCATGAAATACAGCTAACTGTTAAGTTCCTTTAAAAATTAAATTGGCCAAATGTTGTATGTTGAAAGAAGGCTGGATTTTATGTGTCCCTGGATCAAAATGTTTGGAAAGGTCTGGATTTAAAACTATACAAGTTGAGTTTTCAAAGACCTGTTTTTTTGTTTGGCTAACATAGTGTCAAACAGGACTGAAATGTTTTGGTCAAAACTTTCAAGCTGGCTACATGCTGAAAGAGCAAATCAGTTGATGAAATGATATTACCATTTCCACACGCGCACACCAGGGGTAATGGAAGTTGCACTCTGCCGTGTTTGCGTCGTCTGTGGAATTTCACTCTTCACTCTAGACATGCCTTTTTACATTGGAGTAATAATTAACAAAGCAAATGACAACACACATGCTTATTGTGTTTAATTAAACCATTTTATTGCAGACAGGTTTTCATATTTACTTGTTTGGTGATTTTTTCATTAGCCTGTGTATAGATTTAGAGTATTTTTGGATGTGGAAAGGCAAGTTAACACTGCATTGGTATCACATGCAAAAGGAAAACTCTTGAGTAAATACTCATATTTTAGCTAACTTTTGAAATAACAATTAGAAATACAGGGATTCAGATGCTGTCATTTAGGATGACCCTAAAAGTGCTTTACAGCTAGCTCGTGTCAGCATAAACTTGCTCTCTCTGGCAACACATATTCAGGTTGGAGTTCCACAGAATGCAGTTGTTGAACTATCCAGATCCATTGTACCAGATGGTACCGTATGGAAGTAACACTGATCCTTTGACTCTGTTGATTTCTAATTAGGTTTCTAGCAATTAATATAGTTTGCAGGCCTTGCATGAACTCTGCAGATTACCCATTCATGTAAATGATTAACTGAAAGGGGATTAATCCTGGCATAAGTTCAACCAAAAAGAATTTTCCAGCCTGAAAATCTTCTCCATCAGACTAGTATATTGTAATAGAGAATGAAATGTTGTTTGTATTTGTGTAGTTCCATTTAAAAAAGAGTAACTCAATATCAGAGTGTTAAAAATATTTACATTGTGGATATACATATACATTTTCTGGGACAGATCTTTTAGTCATGCTTTTTATGGAAATCAAAATGCATATTCAATATGAGACAGTAGTTGGAAAAATCTACTTATCATTGCTATTGTTTTAGAGTAGGTAAGGTAAACTCTGGCTTTGAAGAAAATAATGTGTTTTAGAAATCCGCAGTTCGTGTTTAGCAGCTCATGCTGGTATATGCAAGGTTGAAATTCTTACATCTATAATAAATCAGTGGCAGCAGGGGCCGTCACACACACCTGTGCTCATGACCAGTTCATCCAGCACATGCACTTGCAAGGCTGTCCTGTAAAGCGTGCAGCCTCTTCGGGTCAGGCAGAGCCCACCTTTGTAGGCTAGCACCAGAGTTTCATAACTTTACTTTTTGTTGTGTTTTAAAATGTAAAAGCACAGTAAAATGTCAAAATCTTACTCAGCCTTTCCGCCCATGAAAAGTCTCACTGGGTTTAGGGGATTGTTTAAGGTTGCTCAGAGGCATATGTGTTTGTGAACCCAAGGTTTTAGCTGGTTTTGTATGTTCTCAATGGCTCTTCAAACCCCTCCTGTGATCACTCTGTGGTTGTACATAAATACAGAACAATGGGCTTGGATTTAATTTTCATAACCCAGTGAAACATATTTTAAACAGCTGCCTCAGGAACTACTGTAAAAAAATCAGAAGGTCGAATATTTATTTTGTGGGAAATGGTGAGGATACTCAGATACTTTGAACCAAACTGAATCCTAAGGCGTGCACACTGATCTCGGTGTAGGGAAGTCTGGAATGAGTTTTCTCCAGAGCAGTGTCAGTGCTGCTCAATATTTCTGAGAGTAGAAGAATACATGGAAAAAGTGTTTATCCAGATGGCAGCACACTGCCGAGCTCTACCTGGAAGCCCAAGCTATGTCTCCTAACCCAGGTTCTGCAGAGCACTTCCCGCTAGTGAGTGCAGCTGCATCTATTCCTTCATCCTCTGGGAACGGTCCTTCCAGCCCAGCGTGTGGGTGTGCGTCTCTGCTGAAGGTTTTTGTCTGGCCCTGAAGCTGATCCCTGCTGCTCTGTGAGTTTCCTGGATGTAAAGGGAGTCAACACCAAATTAGTGGTTGACGCAGATATTTTGGCGCTAGCAACACACCATCAGTGTCAGCTGAAGGCTCCTCAGCTGCGTAGGCAAGACTGAAGTTTGCTGCCTCCGTTATCAGGGCTCAGAACTGGGTCAAATTCAGAGGACGAAGGGAAGGACCAGAGCAGGAGAGAGAGGATGGAGAAAGCTGTGAAGGGCATGGTTTGGTGTACACGGCTGGGAAAGATGAGGGCAGTGAACCTGATGCTGGAGCAGGCCACTCTTCCCGTACCCTCATTCAGTGCAGCTCCTGGCACATGTATTCTGAGTTGGCACAGCCCAAGGGCAGCTCGCCTGGCACTGGCAAAGTCAGAAATGGGGCAATAAACATTTTTCCACCCCCAGCAATTTCTTAGCCCATGCAACTGCCCACTTCACCTAGGCAGCCTGCAACAAACCGAGCCAAGCAAGAGAAGCCCATGGAGGCTGCTGCAGGTGGTGACAGACATGCAGAAAGGGGAGAGTCATGCAGAGCAGCAGACAAGTGTGCTAAGGAAAGGGAGAAAGAATAACGCGGCAGTGACTCAGTCTCCTCCCACAGAGAGGAGAACAGCGGCTTCACTGGGTGTGAGCAAAGTTGGGGAAGGGAACTGCCTCAGAAGCAAACAAGGGTCACTGTGTTACTTCATGCTACAGGAATCAGAATATCGCAAATACCTAGCAGATAAATATCCAAAATCATTAAATTCTATAGAAGTATTTGGCCAAGTGCCTCCCTGGTATAACTGCAATGATTGTACGACAGCAAGGATGGGTTTAGTCCAGTGTGTTTAGATACTGTATTATTGTAACCAGATGCTTGGGGGTTTGTTTTTCTTTCATGGATAATAAAGGCCATCCAAAACAGGGTTGCTACTTGCTTTGGTTTCATTGAAAGAGACACTATTAAAGGGAGAGGAAATCCCCAAAATGATACTCAGTGATTAAGTACATAGAATATAGGATTTCAGTGTTTGCAAATCCTTTTTTTCAAATGAACTTGTAGCACTAATCCTCTAATGGCATTATTTCTTTGGAATATATGCCGGATTAAGGAGTCACAATCAGGCAAAGTACAAAAATCCACATTAATCTCTCACCAGTGGATGCTGTGTGGGATGCAACTTTAACCGTTTTGTTCCAAAATTGGTTCTGTTCCTAACCTTGCCCCAGGTCTGCACAGTGGGAAGACCAGATATAAACGAGTGTGACACTGAGCACTCGGCAGATGGTCACAAACCATTTAACTGGATAGAAAGCGGAAGGCGTTTATTATTTTTAAACTCCAAAAGCTAAGCTTGCCCTGTGCTGTTGATGACATACTGCGAGAAGCAGAAGCAGAGGTCCACGAGGCAGGAGCAGGACACGTGTTCAGAAGTATGCCATGGAGGAGACGGCAGCTGATGCAGCAAGACCCAGTCTAGCGTTTAACAGGAGCACGGCTGGGCTGGCTGTTGTGATATATTGTGTGTTCACGGCACAGCCGAGGCTGTTGCAAAGCAGTGCTCATGTTCTCAGCCCAGTGTAGCTGCCTTACTCTGGTCATCCTGCTTTGCTTTGGGATAACCTTGCTGTCCCCTTCTTCCCACATAGCTGCTGTAAAGAAAAGTAAGGATTTGCTTTCTAGGAAGAGGAAACCATGTCACTGCAAAACTGCATTTCCCTTCTGGCCAGATTTCAGGGATGCTGTCATGGTGCCATGAGGTATTTTCATTATCATTCAACAGCCTGAAGTGGGGAAAGGATTTCTGAATGGGTAACACATCATCTAACACACTGATGTCAGAGCATTCGAGTTAGCCCAGCCTAACCACTGTCATCAGTGCTTAATCCGCTTAAGGATTTCCCCAGTTCCAGGGAGCGGAGATTATCAGATATTCCCATTCCACCTTCTTATTGAACTGCAGCAGGCGTCGAGTGTCTTGGGCCAGCAGAGCCGGGCACATGTTCATGGACGTCGGTTGCCTTGTCTCTGCTTCATCCCTGGCCGCTCCGTTGTTAAGCCCAAGTAAAGTGGAAAAGAGCTGTTGAATTGCAGGAGTTCCTTACCAACGGAAATGCTTGGGGTTTTCGACCGTCCGTGTAGCTGAGATGCCTGAACATGTGGAGTGAATTAGCACACAGGGAGGTGATCTTTCCCAGGGGATACAGGTCTGTAGTGAGGTGCTAGCTGCAGAAATGGGGACAGGATGGCCACTCTCGGTGTCAGATGATAACCCTAAAACCAACTTGGGAGAGCCTTTCTGTTTGGGAATAGAAGTGTGACCTCCATTCCTACAGGGAAAGATGGTTCATCACAGAGGTTTTGTGCATTTTTTCCTACTGTAAATGCTTCCCAGTGTGGCACTTCTCATGGACGTGAGGGTTTTCTTGATGTTCACTTGAAGTTTTTCTTCTCTTAATCTTATCCTGTTGGCTCTTAGCGTCACCGTCTGCCTCATTCCACCCTGAATCATTTGTGTGTTGACACACTGAGTCAAGCCTGTCCTCACGGCTGGTGTCTGCTCAGCTGCTTTCAAAGGAATTGTTAGTTTTATTGACCAGCTTTATCATTCCCCACCAGCAGCACTCCAGCTCGCGTATGTCTTTAGTGTATACATATCGGTGGACGTTCCCTTGTATTTAAGGAGATATAAATTATATTGCAACGGGTGCAGACGAAGGTGAGCAGGAAATGAGAAGGGAAATGGAGAGTCTGCCACATGAGGGGAGGCAAGAAGAGATTGGTTGGTTTAGCCTACGAAAGTAAAGACCTCATAGATTAAAGAGAATCATCAAAGCTAAAGAGATGGCCATGAGTACGTTTAAGCTAGAAAGTGTAACATTCGCTGTCATGGCAATCAGATTCTAGGGCAAACAGACAGACAAAAAAAGGTATGGTGAAGTTTGGTGTATATATACCGTGTATCAAATGATTGCATTGTAATATATCATGCAGTTGCCTACAGGCATGTTGTACCGGGTGATGCCGTAAGACCTCTCCTCTCGGATCTCCCGTTGCCCTAAAATGAGCAGGAGTGCGTTAGTCCTCTGTATTCCTTCCTCCTACTGAACTGTGCGATATCCAGCTGACAGCACGGCTTGGCTCGGCCTCCAGCAGTATTTCAGACCAGTATGGACAAAAGGGGTGGGCAAACAAAGAGCTTTTCTTCAGGTAGTCTTGTAACCCGATCTACGAGTGACTCAGCCTCTGCTAATGCCAGCTGTTGGAGGGATATGCAGGGGTTGGTGTTCGGTGTCCAAGTCTCTGCTGCCACTTCCTGATTTCTGCCTTGTGAGCGATCAAAGCTGGGACAAGATCAGAGCATTTAAATGGACTTCTCAACCCCCCCACAGAAGGGAGAGGCTGGGGACAGCAGGCTGACGTCGGGAGATGGTGCAGAGGAATAGGGGCATCGGGAAGGAGCCCACAAACCGCTTGCGCCGAGCTGCTGCTGTCAAACTGATGAAGACAGAAATTCTTCAAAGCAAAATGCGTGGAAAGTCCTATTAGGGAAAGAAGTGAGGTTTTGTTTGCATGTCATGTCTCACTTCTCCTGAACGTGCTGTAAGAGGTGAAACAGATCCTCAAGTGTACCAATGGAAGAGACAGGTACGTTTCTTTGTCTGTTTAAAAGAATACCATTCCACAGCATGAAAGCACAGCCAGGGTAACCAGCACTGCTTTGCAGCTCAGTAAATGTGGAGGTACAGCTATGTACATTGCTTTGTATAATTTTTGTACTTTACTCATAAGGAATACAACTGTGACAGGCTATAAGGAGCGAGACTAAACAATGCATCAGCTTTTCATAGTTGTAAGTGCTCTGCCCTTGAACACTTGCATCATGGCAGAAAACTTCCAACACAATAAGATAATTTGCATACATCTATATAGATACATCAGTATTTATACCCACATTTTTATATATACATACACACAAGCAAAAGGAAAAGTATATGTATATTAAAACTACATTTGCTTTATTTTGAGATTTTCCCCTTGACCTGACTTGTGCTATAATAACGTAAAAACTGTCATAGGTTATTGACACTTCTTTACAGGTTTCTCTTTTTTGGAAAGTTGCTGCCAGTGACATTATATATAATAGACAGTTATTAAAATGATCGAGTTCATGTGCTCTACAGATGATGCAGAGTTGTGGAATGAGTTCCGGGGGGGTCTGTACTGGGGAAGGGGGAATCTGTGAGTGCACAGAAACCCATTCATGAGCTCTGGTGGATTACAGGGTCGAGGTCTGAGCACGGGACATTCCCCCTGTAGCCAACAGCACACGGTAGGGCTTGATACATGCCTTTTCCACATAGTCCTCACAAAGCAGAAGTCAGTGAACGTCTGTGTAGTTTTTATGACTGATTGCACAGTTGAAAGCAAGTGTGTGCAGGAGAATGCTGGAATTAAAACTAAGGAAAGAGCATTAAATTAATGTTTAGAGAAAAACAAAGCAGCTTCAGAGTCACCAGATGATGCTATAGCTTGTGTACTGTAAACAGAAATAAGGAAAGAATGTCTATATTATAAAGTCAGACTTGACTTTACCTTTGAATTAGCCACTGAAGCTGAGGTCACTCTAGTACAGAACTGTTCCAAACAAGCTATCTGGGGGGCTTGTTTTCTTCCAGCAGTGGAACACTCCCAGTGTTCATACTACGATATCTGGTTGTTTTCTACACTATCACTTCAGCTTTGCTCTAAGGTTAATGGGTTTTTGTTTGCATGTTCCACCCTGAGCTTGGGAGCGTGTGACATTGTTCAGGCAAGGATGTCCTTGTACTCCCTGTTGCACACCTCCTCCTCCTTCTCCTCCACATTCCTGACCGCCAGGCTGGCCTTTTGCATGTAGAATCACTTTGCTGTCAAGCTTAACCTGGTTTCCCCGGAGCACGGGGACATCTCAGCCTGCTGCTTTATTTTGGCCACAAGACTATGAACTGAACCTGGGGAGTAAATGATGGGGAAGCAGCAGGTTAGCCCTTCCGCGCTCAGAGGCCAGGTAGGGTGGGCCTAGGAGCAGCCTGCATTAACAAGGCGGCAGAGAATGATACTTGTACCACTGAGAACTGGGACCACTGAGTCTGCTGTGCAAATACCAAGCATTGCCAGCTCCTTCTGAAGGTGCAGAAGTGAGTTCAGGGTCTGGTCCACAAAACAGTGCTTGTCTGATATTAGTGTGGAGGGAATGGTAGGAAATACTCAGTGCATCTGCTGTTATGAAAGAGTGCAGGCAAGAGTAAATGTTACTAAAACGAATTCCTTCTATGTCTACTGATCCCCTGAAAGGTGACATTCAGAGCTGCCATGATAAGCATGAAGAGGACATCCCGAAGAGTTCCCCATTTGACTTTGTTATAAAACAGTTCAAAGGGAAGAGGTCCTCTCCTGGAAGAAGTAAAGATCAGCCTTCAGCCATCAAAAAAATCTTCAGGGGCTTTGACTTTGGGAAATCTGAAGGCAAGGACAGAAAGGAAATTGAAGAAACAGAAATAAACATAGAAATAAACAACTCTGGAGCTGATGATCAACGTGAGAAGCAAGATCCCGCTGTAGAAGGTAATGCTGGCACAATAATGAAATACGTGTGCATGTGTGTGTATTTTAACTTCATAGAAAATCAGTTGGTTTTATTGCTAGCCAAAATGCTGTATTTTGCTGCCGATAGTTTATCCTTTAGCCAGGGTTCGCTTCTGATTGGAACATTATGAGGGATAGGTGCCAAGCAAGGAGTGGAATCCACGTTGCAGAGGAGGGATAGAGCTTTTGTGTGACCTCTCTCTTGATCTCCAATGTGAGAGGTCAGTGCTGGAGTCAGCTCAGTTGCAGAACTTATTTGGTTTCAAAGCCAAGCTTTGAGCAGTAGCTTGGCTTGTTGTATCAAAGATTGGTCTCTGTCCGCCCTGCTGCTAAAACACGCTGAAGACAAGAGCAGAGGTTTCCCACCACTTGACACTGGTGAGGGGGAGGGGAAGGGAATGGAGATTCATCGTGTATGTTATTTTGAGCACCTAAGCATACTCTTTACATCCACACCAGAGAATATGAGGCTATTTTTAAAAAGGAGATGGAAGGTGAGGCTTAGAACCCCATCCTTTGTCCTAAGAGTTTTGGGTAGGTTTGGGGAAACGAGTGAGGGAACAGCTACTGTGGGCGGGATTGCTATTTTCTGTGGGTTTTGGCCGCTTTTTTTCCAGTTAGAGGCATTAGATGAAATTACTGATATGTTAAGGGGTTTAGCAATGAATGTAAATGCAATTTTCCTCGCTGTACAGACTGCATGGAAGAAGAAGGTAAGTGGGGGTTGCTTTGCCAAACAAGAACAGCAGGAACTGCCTTACACGGACAATGCACGAAAATGAGCACAGGCTGTCGTGAAGGAAGCAGCAGGTTCGCCACACAGTCGCAGGGCCGCTTGGGGCTAACTGATAAATACAGGCTGTATTGTGGCAGCATGGCTACAGGGCAGGCGCGCAGAGGTGGCTATATGACCTGGGCATCCAGAATAGCTGCAGTTCAGAATTTTGCATGAATTTCATGCCCTTGAACTGGTGGTGCAAGCATCTGAAGTCACTGGCGTAAGGTAGCATGGAGAAGTGCAGCAGTCTGCATCAGGAGCTTTGTGGTGATCTGATCCGTAGTGAACTTACCACTGACCTTACTGGTCCACATTGATCACAGATAGAGCCCACTTTACTGGCAAATTTAGTTTATGTCCAGAAGTCCGCACTTGAGAGCCACTGACAGGTTTTACACGTTGTGTTAGTAGCAGAGGTAACCAGGGCCCTATTTCTTTGTTACTCAGATGGACTTTCACATCTCATTTCTGAAGCAGAATCACCACCTGGTGAGCAGAGATTTAACCATTTCATGCAGAAACTGGGAAAGAAATCCAACAGCAAGAATCTGGATCTAAATAATTGTGCATTAAATGCAGCAGATGTAACAGAGCTGGGTAAATACATATTTTTATTCAACTAGTCACTGCGTACATTTCTTTAATTCTTATTTGCCTATTCAATTACTGACCCTCCTCTTTTCCCTTCGCTTCCCTTTCTTTTATACAGACGTGGCTTTATTTAAAATTTCATCTGGTGGTCCCAGGTCCCTGAGAATATTAATTAATAAATTATATAAATTATGTAATATATAAAAATATAAATATCATACAGGTCTGCAAAGCAGATGAATGTCCTTACACTCAAACTACAGATAAACTGAGGTACAAATTGTCATTGTCATGGCTTTATAATGCTGTATTGATTGTAGATAGCATTTCTGTATTAAGATGTGTTGACATCCAGTGTGTGCAGATAACATGCAAACGGCATATGCTTTTTCTTTTCTTTATTTTTACAGCTTCTTTACTGCCATTTCTGCCACAGCTGGAAGTGATCAGCCTGTCCTGGAATGGTTGTGTTGGTGGGACTTTGAAAGCTCTCACTGTTCATCTTCATCATGTGAACCTGTTAAAAGTCCTTCGACTTAGCAACTGCAGGCTGACAGCTGAGGATGTCACCTCCTTAGGTACAGGATTTCATTTACATTTACTTCCAGACAGCTTGGGTCTAATGTAATCCTTCTCATCTCTTCCTACATCCTACTCCTGCTGCTTCCACACTGGGCAATGTAAACTCCTGCTGTGAAACAGTAGAAAGAACTTGGGCTTACAAGTGACCTTACACATCGGAGTAGCTCTGAGTGACCTTATACATTGGAGTAGCTCCACCGAGTTCATTCTTCAGCGTATGAAGCTTTCACATTCAGAAGGGAGCAGAATTCAGTCCTATCTGCAGGGAAGCATGTTTTCAATTTGGATTAGGTTTTTTTTTGCTAGCTTTGATATCTAATGGTAGACAGAAGAAATGAAACAGAGTCAGTTGTAATAGGGTCAGCTTAGGTCTTCATGCTGCAGGACAGATGAGTCCTCATCAGAAAAAAATGATGGTCTTTTGGAGGACACTTAAAACCAGAAGCGCTGCCTCGGAGCTTTATGACTTGATTTTGCAAGTCTGGGAGAATCTTATTCCTCTGCTTCTTTGCTTTGAGTGCCTGCAACCCTGCTTTCTGCAAAGTGTGAGATTTAAATGTTTTAAAGGCGGTGTTAGGCACTCAGGTTCTGACGCTGAGTCACTTACCTCTGGGCCTGGAGTTTACTCTTGGGTCGGTCTGTGATAGATATCTAAAAGGAGGGCAAACTCAATCAGCTAGGAATTCTAAAAACTACTGCTTGTTTTGCAAGTTCTAAAAACTGGTCTGAGCTATAAAGCTGGATTTTATGTCATTCGTATCCCAGCTTTTTCCAGGAAAAGTTCAGAAATAAAATGACATATATGGTGGTAGCTCAAAAGTGGGTCATGCTATCTGCTGGGGAGGAGAAAAAGTATCTCTGCAAAAGCTGGTGAAAATAATCAGTCTGTTTCTGGTGAAGATAAAATCTGTGTTTCATTTTTTGTCAGATTTTTTCAAATTTATTTATTTTTCAAAGCCATTCCTCATACTTTTTTTTTTTGTCTTGAGTTTTATTGATTATGTTTCCAATTGATTTATTCTGCCTGGTTCTTCTGTGCTGTTTCCTTCCTGTTTCTGACTTGGCCTCTGCTGAGACAGACACGGAACCGATCATAGAACTTGAATTTCCAGTCAAAATGTGATGCCCTTGACACATGGAATAGCAACAGCCAGTTGGCACTGATTTTGCCTGCGATTTTGAAAACAGCATGCGTATTCAGGCTGGTGCTGGCTGTTTGACTATGTCCACTATATCTCTCTGTGGAAATGTGGCCACCGGATTTTGCAGTGGGATGTTAATATTACAAAGAAGCGCTAACACAGTTCACGTTGGCGAGTGTGTCAAGCCTGGAAAAGGCTCATTTTTCTGAATGTAATCAAAATCAGTGCTCTCTGCCTTGAATCATGGGAAAGTTAGTTTGGGTCAAAACAATGCTCATCTTGATTCCTTATGAAGTGAGTCAGAAACTCCTGTCAGAAATGAAACTTGTAAGTATCAGAAATAGCTGTGAGAGGACTTCTTTCATCCCCTCCAAAACGACCTGTGGACACGGTACAGAGGAAGCTGGAAGTCTGCCAGATAAAACAGAGCAGAACTACACAGGACAGTAAATTCAGACTTGTCACTTGTATTGATTTCCCTGTATACTAGACTTTCTGGGTCCTGGCACAGGTCTACAATCATGGCCAAACAGTCTGATGAGGATTTGGGAACCGGAATAAATTCCAGGTCTGTGTGCTGTGACAATGACTTCTGATCTATATTGCTCCTTATACAAGGTGAGAATTTATACAACATTGCTGCAGTAGCAACAATTCATGGCATACACCAATTTTCCTGGCAAGCCATTAAAAATATAATAATTTGAGAATTAAGTGGCTAACCTTCCTCTGTAATATATTCCAAACCTGTATTTTTGTCTTGCACTGAAATTGATACCTAGAATGAATCACCTTAGATTTCTGTTACAGGGGAGGCATTTGACATTGTTCCTCAGCTTGAAGAATTGGATTTATCATGGAACAGTAACATAGGTGGAAAACTATCACTCCTGACAAAGAAACTTCAGAAAGGATGCAAGTTAAAACTTCTGAAAATTACAGACTGTAACTTGACGGCAAAGGATGGAGAATCCCTTGGTATGTGTATCCATCCAGCTGGACTGAGACTGGCTTCACAACAGTGTATCTTGTTTGACTTAGAGTATGGCTGTATTGAGCTCAATATTAGTGGAAAGTTAATTTATTTCAGGCTGTGCATTATAACAGTATTTACCACACTGTATTGGGATTTAATGCACTTTCTTCCAAAGACAAAAGCTGTTCTCTCTAATCATGTAGGGTAGGGCTGAGAAGAATAGTTGGATCTAAACCACATCTGGCTGCCTCAGTGGTCCAGGATTGCTGGATGATCCTGTGAGACCCTGAGCAAGTCTCATGCCAGAACTTCCGACATGGATGTCTTAAAATTAAGCAGCTGAATCTGTAATTAGGCATGGGATGGGAAAGAAGGCCTGAAGGATGGGAATTTAGGCTGAGTTGGCAACCACTGAGCACCCCTCCCCTCTTTCCTCTCACCGTAGCTTAATCCTGTGTCATCTTTTGATCTGTGTTTTAAAAGATATTTCCCCCCTAATGACAAGCCCCTGTGCTCTCATCTCCACTTCAGGAGATGGCCTGTATGCAACATACAGTCGTATATATTTTCATTAGAAATTTTTCTTTCTCTTTGTATTCCTGCTTTTTATTCCACTGTGTTTTGATTAGTCGTATTTTTCACCTTTATTTTCATACAGATTTTTCACTGATTTTCTGGATTCCTGTGTAATCTGTTTTGCTGTATTTTTTAGGTGGAACAGGAACTTAGTAAGTCTAAACCACACATATAGGCAAACCCAGCCTACCTCTTCCTGTTTGTCATGATGCTATACTTTTCTAGAGTTCATCTCATCAGACAATTACCAGTTCTGTTTTTCTTTTTGTTTTTTTTTCCCCAGCTGAAATTCTAAATGTGATCCCAAACCTTGAAGTATTAGATCTCTCTATCAACAAACATATCGGCTGCAGCATGAAGGTTATCGCTCAGGATCTGAAAAATGTGCCAGGCTTGAAAGAGTTAAACTTGCACATGTGTGGGTTAAAGCAAGACAGCCTCCAGGGCTTAGGTTAGACTTTATGTTCAGAAAGACTTTCATGCTGAATAAACTGTACATCTGAAAACCATTTAAGAAAGGCAATGAGGTGGGATTTTGCTGATGGCTTGGCGGTATTAATGGGCAATCGTTATTTGCTGTTGGATGATTGATAAATGACTAGAGAGACTTTCAGCAGGAGCAGCATTTATCTTCCCTGAGCTCAAGCATGTGAAAGTCAGTGGGGAGACTCACCCTCCACACCATTTATCCGAGACACATCTTAGGGTAGATTAACGGCTCTCTGGACATCCTTCCCCTCTCCCCAGACAGAGCATAGACAAGGGCACAGACAGGCTAGCTAACTTTTAGCAAGCTAATCCTACTCTCAGAGAGGAATCCAAATTCACCATTATCACTTAATGATAATTAAGTCCAGTGATATGATAATAGTGTCCAGTGAAGCCATATCAAATGGGCTTACTATCTGTGTCTGTCCCTAGTGGAGATCTTATCTACAAGACAAAACAACTGGCACTAATTAGCACATTCAGTAGTAATTTCAGCAAAAGGCTGAGGACTGAATGGATCTGGGGGATGAGCTGGCCTCACCTTCACCTGCTCTTTCAGAGAAGAATGGAGTTGCATGGATGGGAGGCTTTGCAGTATTACTGTGTGTCTGCTGTGATTATACACTGAAGCTTAGTCTAAGAGCTTTGCCTGCAATACCTTGTGGAAACTTTGACGTTAAAGTAAATAAATGCGAAAGCCGTGACCTGCGTTATTGTAGCAGCCGGTGACCAGCATGCTCCCTTCTCCATTTCAGATACTGCTTTACAGCATCTTGCCGAGCTAAGAAAATTAGACATATCATGTAACAAAGAGATTGGTGGTGGCTTTAAAGACTCGACAGCTCATTTGGCCAGCTTGAAAAATCTCGAAGTCCTTGATCTCCACCAGTGCTGCATAACAGAAGCGGACATGACCATTTTGTGTAAGGACATGTTGGGGAAATCCATTAAGAATGTAGGTTTTGACTTCTGAAAATATCTCCAAGGCATAAGAGGTTCTGCCTGACCTAGTCTAGCAGTTCTCAGTACATCTTCATTAGGCAGTTCGGGAAGTGCAGCATGGAGGATAGCTTTCTTCATCAGTATGGAATGTGTTTTTGCTGTATCAAAGCAAATCTCGTAGTGCCTGATCCCATGTGGAACTAAGGACCTGAATCTGCCATGATTCAGATCCATGATGGGAGTGTAGGCACTGCTACGAAGCACTGCTTTTTTTGATAATCAGTGATTTTGGAAATATCCAGGGACAGTTCCCCTGCTGGTATAAAGTGGCACGGATCCAAGGTGCGTACGTGCGTGAAAGTGTAAGTACCTAAAACTCCCTTGGAGAACTTTACGTCAAGTACAGAGTCATGTTAGGTGATCTCACATTGCTGCTGCTGTGTGCTTTATAGAAAAGCTGAAGACTACAGTCTCCAGGTTGAATTGATCCAACTCGTAAATACTATCAGGAAGACATTCCCCATTGAATCAGTGAGACAGTTTTATTTTCCTGTGTGCAGTATCATAATTTTTTGACATTGGTTCTTATTCTTTAGCACAATAACAACAACAATCCCATGACTCAAAGCCTATATTGCCCACATCTTGTTTTCCAGGATAAAGAAGATAATTTGAAAAGCTGCTGCTGAAGCATTAGGAAGTATTAACTATTAGTAATAGCAGTCATGTTTTCTTTTTAATTTCTTGACCAGTAGAGAATAATAACATTAATATAAAGGAGTTTCACTTAGCAGTGAAGACATTTGGAAATAACCCCCATCTCATTTAATGTTAAATTCCCCACTTCACCTAGAAAATTCCAACAGGAAGCCATGTTCTGACAACCGTCCACACAGTATGTAATACCTAATTTCTTAAACATTCCTACTGAAAATGACAAGGCCATTTATGGTCTAAAACATTACTCACCATAAATTTGAGCGTCAAAACTTGGCCTTGACATTTGGATTGATTTATAAAGAAAATAAATGATGCCAGGCAAATATAAAACTGCATATTTGTTCTGGATCAGTGACTATCTAATAAATATTTCATGTTTTCATAGCCCAGGTGATACCTTTACTCTCCAGTCTTCAAGAGCTGAATTTATCCTCGAATAGAAATGTAGGAGTCTCATCTGATCCTCTTCTGGGCAGGCTCAGGTTTTTACCAAAGTTGAAATCTGTGTCCATCAGCAATTGTGATTTAGGCGAAGACTCGTTTTCATCACTAGGTAGGAATGTTTTTTTAAAGTGTGTCTATTCTCTGTGTGCTCTTGTGGGACAAAGCACTTCATTCTCCTTTGGCTGAACTCCAAAGATCATGGTTACATTGTACCACAGGTCCCCAGTGAAAAAGCCTGTAATGAAACCAGTGCTTCATGGGACCTGGTTGCAAGGGAAGACCCTTGTATGTTTTCCCCCATTATACCTGACTGGATGAAGTCCTTTTATTCCTTTGTCTCCTAGTGATCTTTCAAATACTCCCTAATTTTAGAAGAGAAAACAAAGCATGATTTCATATTATGCTGTAATTATAGTTTGGCTGTAAGACTGCATTTGCAGTTTAGTGGGGAAAAGTTTTCACTGAATGTTTCTCAGCTCACTGCAGGTGAAATTTTCAATATAAACTTTCCGGGATAGAGTTAAGCATGGGGCAATGGAGGAATTGAGGCAATGACTGCAGATGGGGAAAAAATATTGCACAGCCATGAAGAAAAGTCCAGTCTGACACAGGATATGTAAATTCACCCTCTTTTGCCTACTTATGGCAAATCTCAGTGGATTAGCAGCTGCACTGTCGCTTTGATAGGTGTTCCATATGGCACATGAAATCTAAGTACAGAGGGATCTGTTAGCTGCTGTGTGTTGTGCACCTATAATATATTTTGTACTGTTCACTAGTGACATTGAAACCTGTAGCAAAACTTGATTGCCTCCAGCAGAAGCAGTAGCAAGGTAAACTGGTCTGAGGTCCCTGCAGGAAGAGTACTATATTTATATCATTGCAATTATGTAAGAGTGACATCATGGAATTCGGTGTTGTCAAAAGATACAGAGGATTTCACCTTGCATGGTGAGTTCACAGCAAAAAATTACTGTCTTTAAATTGATATCAAATGGTTTAAAAACAAGCTGTTATATTAAGTTGACTTCAGTGGGACAAGGTCAAGCCAATAATGTAAACAGAAAGACAAGAAACCCCTCCAGAGAGTCCTTACAGATTCTGTAGGCAGGCCCTTCTTATATTCTTTAAAGAGCTCAGGAGATATTTTTTGTCTGACTTTTATTAGGGTAAAATAAGTCATTCTAAGCACAAGCTGGCAGCCTGTTAGGAGGCTATTTACAGGTGAATTGCCAGTGAGGTGTCTATTGAGGCCATGTTGTTTTCTCTTAGTAAGCAGAAGTTGCTGGTCTTAATCTTTTCAGCTGAGGCTGCCCTTCACCTTCCTGAACTGGAGATATTAGACCTTTCTTGGAATAAGTGCGTTGGTGGGAACCTAAAGCTGCTTTTGGGAGCACTAAAGCTTGCAACGGAGATTCAAGTGTTAAGACTGAGCAGCTGTAACTTGGTGGCTGAAGATTTGGCACTCCTAAGTACGTATAACATGGTATTTACTAGCAGTCAAGGAGCCAGGGCATTTAGACCGCAATTCAGAAGGGACTTGTTCCATGGGCTGAGCATGTTTTTGCATGAATCAAATTAAAAGATGGAAAATACAGCAGTATTTTTCCCAGAAAGGATTTTCATTTTGCTGAAGACTGTGTGTCCTGTACATGCACAGTGCAAAAGCCGAAAAGGATAAAAATGCAAAGAATCTTTTAGCAGTTTTATCTAGTAATACAAAAAGGGTGCACTTAGAAAATGTAAGTTTTGCATCTGTTTTTTATATCAGATATTTAAAGCCGCCTCCGAGGAGTTTTATTTTGCTTGGCTGCTGGTTTTGGGTTCAGTAATTTATGGGAAATGTACGTGCTGACAGCCAGTAATACAGGCACTGCCAACTCTCAGTCCGTTAGGTGTGTTTCTGGAGTCAAACTGCTATGGGAGAATTAAAACAGAAATATTTTAGCTCACCTCTTAGCAGCTGCTGAGAAATACTGGAAAATGGGAACCCAATGAAGGAACAAATTCTAGGATCCTTTTAAAAACCTGTTTATTTTATAACTGTCCTTGTGATTTTGTGGGCCTGACACATGGGTTTTGAGTGTCTGAGACTGGCAGTAGCTGTGTGGCAGCTGTTCAGACCCTGTAATCTGAAGGCTGGTGAGATGAAGCCTAAATATTTTTGACTTTACAGCATCACCCTTGATGGGTGTCTCCTTTGCCAATAGTACATTAAGGATCCCAGTTCCCTTTAGGGTATATAAGGCCCATTACCCTCCCACAGTGGGAGGTGGCTGTTGTAATCATGCAACCTCATGTAGTTTTGCTTTCCTCTTTCTAAATCTCCCTGTAAAGCCTGACTGCCTGTTTTAATTGGCACTTGATACAACGTCCTTCCAAATGACTCAAAGGTTTTCAGGTTGCCAATACTTCTGTTCCCTTCAAATTGCTCCTGTTTTAAATGTTGTACACTCCTTCAGCTGTGACAAAACAGTCTTTCTGAGATCAACAGCAGGTGGTTTCATGTTGCTGAGGATTTTAATCTTGCTGTTTGGCTGCTGAAAGGCCTTAAATAATATGGTATTATTTAAAAAGCTTTTAAAGCAATTGCCAGGATGTATGAGTTGTGTTTGTGTCTGTCATTTCTTGCAGCATTACTGACACAGGACAGCCATCTAGCCAGATTACGGAAGCTGGATTTGAGTTATAATAACAACATCTCTGATGAAGGGTGGGTCGTCTTCTGTCAGGGCTTAGTAGTATTCAAAGAACTCTCAGAGCTGGACGTCAGTCTTCGCCCATCGTCCTGCCGTGACTGTGGGATGTGGTTCGGTGAGTTGTTAGCAGCCCTGACAAAGCTGCCGGCCCTGGCAGAGCTGGGGATGCAAAGATGGGTACTTTCAGAATCGCAGCGAAAACAACTGGAAAGCTTTAATCAAGACAACAAAAGAAACATTCGTTTTGACTGTTGATGGAGGTTGAAGGTTTCTGGAAGGCCTTTCACAAGCAGCACATGGGCCAAGTGTTATGTATTTCTGACTTAGAAGACTGCCCAGTTTTTAGTAATCTTGTGTCTGAGAGCTCTTGAAGTAGTTCCACCATTATATAGAACTGTTATTTAACCTTCTGCATGCACAGATCATTCCATTTAATAACATACTTTTTCAGATTCTCTGGGCCATGTTTACATTGCTATATATGCTTCATCTTCATGTTGTGAATACAGCAATGCCTACTGTCAAAAGAGTAGTGATGATTTCAGATGGACACACTGCAGGTTTGCCAATGGAGGGAAGTGACTGGGGTGTGTACTAATGCGGGTGGGTGGGCAGTGTGAATGTGGCCTTGTGCATATAAGGAAAATTCCTCTGATGTGAAAATACTTGAAACCTCTATGTTTTAAATTTTTGTTTCTTCCCCCAAAAAACTTTTGCCTCTTTGTGAATTCATTAAGTCTACATAATTGTGAGATTTGGAAAGCATCCCAACAACTCAGGATTATATATTAGTCCAGTAAGAGAATACAGCATGAGCTGTTCTGCCTCTGCTCTGGCCCTTAAATGCTATCTCATAGTGTAGATGAGTCCTGTGTACAGAATCAGCATAAAATCCAGGTAAGAAACAGTTGATTGGTGTCTTTGCAGGTCTCGGGGGCAAGGGAAATGCTGTGGTAGGTTAAATCAAAGATATGTCCTACTACCTTAGCAAAGATTTCAGATGCAGAGCAATCCATAAGCATTCTGGATAAAGGTATGCGAAGATTTCAGGGTACTTCAGGGACGCTCCTTCTCATCCTGAGCTGTTTCAGCCTTACCCAGACTGCGCTTTCCATACAGACTCTTTTATGAAATGCAGCACAAAATCAAACTTTGAGATCTAAGAGTCTCATCTACAGCGTATGAGAGCCAGAGGCAGTCCCTGCCGTGCCTTCATGTTGCCTGCATTCAGAATTAATCCATTAACCTTCACAGCACCTTGTGACATAGACAGTGGTCTTATCTTCACCCCAAAGCTGAAGGAAATAAGCAGTCTATTATTCAAAGCCACAAGGCAGCTTCTAGCTAAAAGCAGAGCACCCTGCTCTGTGCCCAAGACTTGTTAGAAAAAGCACGAACTTGGGACATGTAAGTGGCTCCTCCTTTTTTTACTTGATAATTCCTTATTTGTTATTTTATTCTATTTGCTTCCACAGAGCAAATTTCTGACATAGTAACTCGTGTCATGGAGGATATTAGTCCACACGTGAGCTCAAAGACTGCAGTGGGATTATTCTTTGGTAAGGTATTTTAGGAAGTAAAGATATTGGATCTGCCCACTGAGTGAGGAGTCTTAGAGAAATCCTGAGGCAGCTTGAGGGATAAAGTATTGCTCAATTAGCCCTGAGTATAGCTACACACTGCAGCAGTCTCCTGGAGGAGAGGCACAACAGAATTATTCAGTGGCACTTTCCTTACTTGCTAGGACCCCTCTCAGCAAGTTCTTCCATGCAGATGCAGATCAGTATTCAGAGTATTCAGCTTTCAGTCTGGGCAACCCTTCCAACATCAGCTTCTGGCTGGTCAGGGTTCTAACCAGCAGCTGACCATGTTGTGCTGATACCTGTTGATCATTTAATCCATTATTTCATGTAAGGGTCTCTACAGACTTCCTGGTTCCAGTCTGAGTTCCACTTGAAAATTGCACTTGGCCCCACCAACTCTGAAAAATGGGATGAACTGGAGCATCTTAGTCAGAGGTAGCATGGAATTGCTGCAGTGTGGGATCAGTTATTCTCTACAGAGATCCTCAACCTCTGAAATTAAGAAAAGAGCCCGTTTTACATGGGGCTAACAAGAGAGACTTTCAAGCAGTGACTGGAGCTGGGAGAGTTATTCTAACGCGGAAGTACCATCGTCTCTGTTCAACAGCAGCACACCAACCACTTCTGTCAATCATTTGTCTTCCTGTGGCTTTCCTCCTCGGATCTGCCTTTGGTCCAACTGGCAAACTGATCCTTTATCTATTCTGTGAGAATCTCTCTGAATCACTCCTTTCCTGCTTGAACCTCTCAAATTCAGTAAAGGAGCTGGCCCACGTTTAATGTCCAGTGACTGTTGTAGTCTCGCTGACTGAACTGCACTTCAGTATTGGGGTTTCGTGCTGTGTCATGCTTGGGTTCCTCATTCTTAGCTCCAGGGCACAGTATGGACCCACTGCTAGCATCATCTATGCTTTCTGTTCATAAGTCCCTTCTCGGCCCTCTGCCCTCTTGTGGTTCTTTTGTACTTATTCTGCCAATAGAAAGCTTTTATTAAATCACTTCTATTAAATGTCTTGTCTATCTGCCAGTCTTTCCAGAAATATCTCTCTTCCAGTGATTTCCTCCTTGGTAGTCTCTGAATCACCCTAGTCTCTGTGCCTCTTTGCCTTCACTTCGGGTGACAAAAATTCCTAAGACAGTTCCAAACAATCAAACCAGCATCAGGGACCCAGTGAAATGGAAAACCAAAACCGAGCCATCCCACATTCCTGCAGTCCCAGCTCTGTCCTGCCAACAAGCATATTGGTGAGATTTCAGTATCAATCGATTCAAGAGCCAAAGGGGAATAAGATCCATATCCTGGATGCAGATGTAGCCGCAGCATTCAGAGAGCCCTACCTCGAGGTGGAGCTCTAGGAAGAGCTGGGTCTCAGTGGCCCTGCCTTCACCATCTCCTCATCTTCTCTGAGGCAGCTCAGACAGGGGGAGGGAGAGCAGGACTGCAGTTCCGACCAGTCGATTAAACTAAGTAAAGGGTTCTGCTCCCACCCACTCGCGCGTTTTGAATCTGCACGGTGGCCAGTCCCAGTCCAGCTCTGTGCTTTGTGTATGCTGCAGATAAAACTCTGGAGGGGTTTAAGGAGTAACTGAGCAGTACAGAATAAAAACTAGACAAGGACATCAGGACAAACAGCTATCTGTGAAGTGCTGTGGGAAGACACGGTTGCCTATAAATTCGGCGTGCTAGAATTATAGTAAGGAGTGTTTGTCATGGTGCTTTTGAATAACAAAGGTGGTGTGACATGCCAGGACCCAGAATCATTGCAGAATATTGCATTCAATGCTTTCAGATAAGCCTGTCGCACACAGACACTTTACAAGCTGTCACCAAGCTATCTCAGAGATGAGCTATAACACGAAAGATTTCACAGCTTGCAGTCATGCAAAATACTATAACTACAGACTGTCAAAACATCAGTGAACGGTTTTGCAGAAGTGTAGAGATACTTTCAAACCAGCCTTTTACACCCCTGTAAGACAGGATGGGAATGCAGGTTCTGGTAGAAGTGCATATGTTCTGACTGCCTGGAATCCTCCTCCGTATTTGCAAACAAGGTACTGATAATTTCTGAATATAAAACTCACTAAATAACTGCTAGTAGGTGGGGCCACAAATATTGTTTCAGTCTAGATATGGCTATACCTCACTGACTGGAAAGCAGATTTCTAAGAATTGTATGTAAAATACTTCGGGATTCAGAACAAAGTACACTTCATTGCACCAGATTCCTACAGATTAGATTAATTTCCAATTGATCAGCTGCCTTTATGCTTTGAAACATGCATTTAGAATGAGACATCTCCAGAGTATTTCAGAATCTGCCTGGTTCAGCTGGAGTCAATTTTGACAAAAACACAAAATCATCTCAAAAAATCATGTTTTCATTGTAACAATCCCTGATCCAAATGCTTCAATACTGCTTGTCTCTTACTCGCTTATCTCTGCTCACATTTGCCTTTCTTGTAAATGAAAAGAGCTCTGTGCAGTTTGCTGTCTAAATAGCACTTTTTAGCTCTTGATCCTTTTACAGGCTTCTCTTTTCACTTCCCTTTTCCTTTCTTTTCCTTCTTTCTTTTTTTTGTTAGATTCTTAAGTGTTAAGAAAGGTCCAGTCCCCTTCTGGTTCATCAGCCCACGCCACAAACTTTGAATCTGAAAAAGAGAGAACGATCTGGTTACCTGGAGGAAAAGGGTAAAAGCAGACTGTCACATGGAACAGTGTTACTGGTGGATATTCTTGATGTAAAAAGCCAGGCACATTGTGGTCTCCAAAAAAGCCTTTTATTCTGTGTTAGACTACATTGTTTGCAGCTAAGATAGACTGCCAGCCACCTGACTTATCTTTTTCTCTGTGTGTTATTTTTTTCAATAGGATTTTCTTACCACAGAGGACACTAACACTGTAGTCCTCCAGACCCTTTGATTAGAGTAGTGAATTACTATGTCTACACATCTTAAAATGTCACTTTTTAGTTCAGAAGAACAGTTTGGGAGAAACAGAGTAGTTCATTAAGAAATTACAGACATTACAGAAAGAGAGGAATAATTTAGGTTCAGGGGAATCAAAGACTGAGGATTTGCCACCTTGCCCTGTATTTTTTCCGAGCAAATTAATTCCACTGGTTATACAGACTGGTATGGGGGGGAAAAAACCCCAAAAAACCAAAACCACACAAAAAATGTGTTTTGTTCAATGTGTTTGCACAGTGGATCTTCAGCTCTTTACAATCAAAGTACAGTCCGCAAGAGTGGAAAATGCCGCCTGCAGTTTGTTTCATCTTTAGGCGATGCCTTGACTTTGAGGATCCACCCTGTTTTTAGACACACTAACCATTGCCCTTCCATTGGACAAGCAACTAAGGAAAGCTCTGTTGCAAGTTGTAAAGGCTGTTCTATGCCTGCTGACGGTGACGTGGCGGGGCAGTGACAGCCTTCTGCAACGTTTCTGAACGATGCTTGGTGCTGTATTTCCTGCTGGTTCCCTGGATCCTGCCTTAACCTGATCAGGGACAGAAGCACTGCTCTGCCGTAGATGATGCAAATGGTGGTTTAAGATGTTTTTGATATTGCATAGAGTGCCCTGTAGGTTGCTCTGCAACGTATCTATTACTAAAAACACAGCTTTGTATGTGTATTGTGGTGGCTTTCTTAATGCCCCTACCTTTAAGTTCATGGCCTTTTTATGCCCTTTTTCCTGTAAGTGTTCCCAGATGGCAGATGTCCCCTGACAGCACACTTCAGTCAGAGGGTCTGTCATAGGGTTTCCATCCACAAGGACCAGCTCCATTTGCTGAAGGCTGTCCAGATCCTTGGGCATCTGGGACAGGTCAGTGTTCTGAATGAACAGTTTTTGCAGCCCTGAACACACAGAAGCAAACAGCTGCAGCACAAAGAATGGACGATGTGGAGCATTCCTGCATAAACAGCACATGGATGAGGCACAAACGATTCCATCTGTGCATGTAATGAGTGTGTGTATTGAACATCTCATCAGAGCATTTAAAATTCAAAGCATCTGCTCCCAAATATAGAAGGGTGGAACTCAGGCTCTCCTAGCAAAGCATTTACTTTACTAGGTGAAGGCTATTCACCTGGTAGCGAGGCGGCCAAATTCAGCTTTCGAAAGTCCTGCTAACTGGCACACCAACAGTGCTAGTGAACTTACACACACAGATGTGCGCTGGAGAACTGGGGAAGGTGGAAAGACTGGGCTGGGGAGCACCCCCAGAGAGCCAGTTCCTCACCCCACCTGGAGTCACTGGTGCTGACGCAGTGGGTCTTCTCCCATCAGGGGGCCTGCTGCGAGCTGAGCTCTGGGAAACATCTTTTTCCCCAGACCCTGGGGTTGACATAGGTCATGGGTGAGGACCTCCTGTCCACTTGGCGTGGATACAGTGCTTCCCCCACCCTCCCAGTTCCTAGCTTTTATCCTGTTTGTCTCGCTTGCAATTACAGGATGAGCCCTGAAGGATGCACTGCATTCCTTCCTGCCCTTCTCTCCCTTCTTCTTCCAAAATGCTTACTGGGACTTGTGTCCTTAAGGCCACAAAGAGAAGGACTATTTTTCACCTTGTATTTGGCCTACAGAGCCTGGAGCTGTTCAACGAGGTTGTGGCAAAAGTCAAGTATTTTCAAGTGAGCCAATGAGCTGATGGCTGTGGGCGGGTACTCCAGACAACTATTCTCCATATGCAGTTCTTTCAGATTACAGAAAATATGTGGATGTAACTTTTAACAATTAAAGGATTTTTCCTTAGCTTGGTATGTAATTAATGTACAGAGAATATGAGTAAGTGCAGAAGTAACCTTTATAAACTGAGATACCATTTGGATGACTACTAAACACAGAGAGACAACCTGGGTTTCAAACACTGAGTTTTGATAATAATGCTATTCTGACAGCCCTGGCCTGATGCTGCACTGTGTACCTAAAGAGATTAGGAGAACCTTCTTTCCTGCATTTGGGAGCAGCTGAAGTCCATGGAAGTGCCATGCTGCAGCAGAGCGAGACCTTGCCCCTTCTATTGCTCCTACCTGCAATTTGCTGGTGTCTTCTGGCAGACTGGTGAATTTAATTCCTTCATCTTGTCGAGGTATAATCTCTCTAATGACTCCAGGAGAAAGATTTCGTTTGGAAAGATACTGAATTGGTTTTCAGACAGTCTAAGGCATTTCAAATTTGTCAGTTCTTTCGCCTCCACAGGTATCTAGACACAGTCATTAAAAAGAGACATTATGTCAATTAAACAGTAATCTGTGGGATTTTGTTTTTAGAGGAAAAATCTCCAAGAAAATGCTCTGGAGCTGCATTACTGTTGATGGATGAATGCAGAATATTCTGCTCATTAATATAATATTATACCTCACAGTATGGTGGAAATTTTGACAAAAAAGTCCATGTTGTTTCCTCTGCTGGAAAGATTTCTTATGGGGTTAATTTTATTTCTTAGCAGAAACATTAGTCTGCTTCTTCATTTCCTTTGTGTGCACAGTGCAGGGGAGAGTAATTTAAATGAATGAAATCTGAAAGTGATTCTTTTGCATAAATTGCTACTTCTGTAAATGTAACCTTCAAGAAGAAAATTGCGCAAGTGAAAATCTCCTTGGAGAAGAAGCATTGCATTATATAAAAAGGAAGCTGTGTTCTGAGCCCAAGAATGAGTATGTTCATGAATACTGTCACACTTGTCATAGCATGGCTTTAGGGTACATAATTGTTCACTATCAAATGAACAGCAAATGTTAATAGTGTTAAAGGCATTAACAATATCACATCCATTTTTAAATTGCCCTCTGTTCTGTTTCAGTTTGTGATGTATTGATTCTATGCAAATGCAGCTTATTTTCCAGTGTACACAGAAAAAAAGACTCAAAAACACTGAAGCTATCCCTCCAGTCACTATTTCATCTTTATGATTCAACACCAAGATCAGTGTTTCCACATTCTTGCTTTCTTCTCCCTGCCCGAATACTCAGATGTCAGTGACAAGGAGTAGCCCAGGCTCGGGTGCGTACCAGGTGGAACATGCCTGCTCACTGCAGTAGGGAAGGGTGGCCCTCAGTTGTAATGAAGAACTTAGATTTTGCAAAAGGGAGGTATTAATAAAACAAAAATTAAAACAAAGGGACAAATACCTCCTGCATCTGATTGCCATCCAGGGCCAAGACTTCCAGCTTTTTTCGTAGTGGATATTCCTTTAGGTATCTTATCAAAGTAATTTTCATTCAGATCCTGACACTGGTGAAGGACACAGGTACTGTGCGCAGTTCGGTGTTCCTCAGATAAACGCGGGCAAGGGACGGCCGGCAGCAGATCTGGTGTGGGAACTGCTCCAGGCTGTTGACAGGCAGTCTGAGTACTCTCATTTCAGTGAGATGCTTCAAACCTGGGGGAAGCTTGTGCAGGAGATTATGAGACAGATCCAGCACAGCCAGCCTCTGGCAGTGTTGCAGCGTAGAAGGAATGGAGGGTAAGTTATTAAAAGCTAAAAATACCTTAACTAAGTTTACCAAAAAGCCTGCCTCTTCTGGAATAAGACTGATTTGATTTTTTTCCAGATCTATTGTTTCTAAATTAGCAATATGACAAAGTTCCTTGGGAAAACTTTTAAATCTGTTTTTTCTGGAGGTAAATTTCCTGGAGTTTTGTCAGGTTCACTGTTTCTTTAGGCAGACACTTGAGATTATTGTGAGAAAGGCCAACCAGTTCAACATGATGGAGGTATTCACAGATCTGCACTGGGATTTCGTGCAAGTTTGTTTTATGGAGCCTAAGCTGACAAAAGAACTGCAACTTGCTGATAACTAGCAGCAAACTACAAGGGAGGAGGTTGTTACCTAAATCTGAGCTCAGAAAACATTTCAACTCCCCCAGTTCTTCACATGTGTCCTGTATGTGATTCTGATCCAAGTAGAGGATCTTCATGTGCCTCAGGTGATTGATGTCTCTGGGGATGCTTGCAGTTGGGTTCTTTTCCATGTGCAGCTCTTCCAGATATTCTAGACTCAAGATCCCAGCAAGATAGTTTGCAGTTGCTTGTTGGCTAAGTCAATGAAAAATATTGTGACTATGACGTGTGTGGGAGAAGGAGCTTCATTCTCTGGCACTTCATTCACTGGGGTATTCCTAGTGCAGTCTGATCGTGGCCATCCTCGAAACAGAGTCAGCTTCAGGGCAGAGAGTGGCCTCTGCGTTGGTCTCCTGGCTCTGCTGAGACTCAGCCATCTCTGCTCCTTTATTTTTAGAAGAGAAAAAAATAAAAAAATCAACAGTACTCAAAGACCTTCCAATGCTAAATAAATGTCAGAATTCAGTGTTTAGGGACAGGTTCTAGTCTGAGTTGTAACCCTGCAAAAAGCTGCTTGTGTTCAGTGAGATCAAGCCCTGCAGTACATACAGCAGGACCGTGTCTCTGAATCCCAGTGCGTCCTGAAGTGCCCCAACAGCCACATTCAGAGGGTGACCTGGTGAAGCTGATGGAGCTGGACAAAGCAACATTCTTGAGTCTTGAAGGCTTGTATTCACAAACACTGACTGAGATCTCTCTTCGGCTGCGCTGATTGTAAAACGGGAAGAGTCCTACTGCAAAAAGGTGACACCGCCTTCTGTAACACTTTGGGGTTTCTGAGCCAGAGAGGTGCCAATGAATCTGGTGTTTACTAACCCTTGAAGTTGTGCTGTTACTGATAGCGAAAGAGTGAGAAGTGCAAAGAGGCAACTACCTGAGCAACCTCTGATGTCTGGACGGAAGACACCCTGCAGCTGGCATTTAAGGAACGATAAGAGAGAAAGCAGAGGTGGAGAGGCAGCTGTCAGTTGTCTCCTACCTGATGCCCTTTTCTCTGCTGCTGTACCTGTGCTGGGAGGACATCACATTTCCAGAGATGGATGGTTTCCAGGTGCCATCAGGACAGGGAGGAAGAACAGAGCAACCACCATGAGAGACCCATGCTGAGCTTCCCAGTCTAATTCAGATGCTGCACAAGGGCATTTTCTTTTTTATTGTCTCCAAGTTGAGCCACACACATGGTGGGACAGGAGAGCGTGCGGTCCCAGCCCAGCCCCTTCTGCGCACAAGGGCAGTAGTGAAGCCGCTAGAAGGGTTGATTCGGTGGGAAAGACCGGCACAGGCACATTTGCAGTAACTGCTAATCCGTGTAACCATGGAAATTTTTGCACGGGCTCCTTGGAGACTGTGGGCAGACCACAAAGTAAATACTCTGGGGGTGAGCTGACAAATCTCTCTGTCACCCCCCACAGAAGCCAGGCACCACAGAGGTGGCCAGGCTACCTTCTGCACTCGCTCTCTCTTGGTGGAGAGCCTGGGACGCCCTCCTTGGAAACAGGCTCCGTTACCAAACATTATTTACCTTGGAGCTCGCCCGTGGGCTGGTCACTGCAGGTTGACACGGGGAGAAGGTGCAGGCATTGATTGCTCAGGTAGGCCTGTGGAATATTAATTCTCTGCTAGCTCAGATCCCACGTGATGGCAGATCAGAAACACGTCCACAAGACCACATTTTTTCCTTGAGCTTTTCCTGTCTGTCTGTATTTCTCTGTTATTCTTGTGTTGCATACCGAGAGTTGTAACCCTTTTCCGACAACACCCATTTTTGTTGTTATGCAGAGCCCAGCACAGCGGCGCTTGGGTCCATAGTGATGTTGCTAGGCTGCCTTAACAATGCAGTAACACTTTGTTTTGTTTTGCAGCAGGTCATGTCTGTTCGTCCAGATCTTCACCAGCACTATGTGCGGGCCTGCCAAGACTTGGGCCAACCTGAAAACTCCTTCATTGCTCATGTGCTTCAAGAAGCTGACAAAAATGATAAAATGTAAGGAAATAACAAACAGTGTGTTTCAGATGCTTCTGAAAGCCTTAAACAAGATAGCAGGACAAGGAAATAACAATGAGAAAGTTCATGCAGTTTCAGGCTTAAACACAAATCATATTTAGCATTTACTGCTGAAGTTCTGGTTTGACTCATCTTGACATCATCTTGGCAGACGTCTGTGGCTATATATCCCTTCTGGGCAGCTTTACAAGCAGTGAAATAAAAAAAAGTGAAAAATGTACAGGATGGTGCCTTTGTGTCCCTTAAAGAAGCCAAACCCAGTGTCTACTCATCCTAACTCCCTTCCTTTTGTCACACTCCTGTTTAAAAAGCCTCAGCTGCATCCAGTTAAACTTCCAGCTGGTAGTGCTTCCTTGAGCTGTCTCTGAATCCTGCCAAGGTATTAACCACCCAAATTCTCTCTCATGATGTAGTTAGGTAGGGCTTTTCCTCTCATGGAGGCTTCTGGGGTCAAAGTTAATTGTCCTTTGGAGAGAAAACCCAAGAACATACAGCATAGTAAAATGGTTTGTGTTAGGTTTTGATCCTGAGGGTAGGATAGAGTAAATAAAGGGAAGAAGTAAATAGGAGATGATGAGGTAACCCCCAGGATAGACTTTCTCTCTATGTGCCTTCTGATCTCACTGCTTCCTGCTTTCTGTGCATGTGTGCTAAGCATGGTCTTGCAGCTGTGCAGTGTCTTCAGAAGATCGAAAGGGACAGTGCTGAGGTACAGCTTGAACCACGTTGTCTGTCACGGTCTTACCAAAGCTAGCGGCAGCAGCTAACCGCACGCAAACATGTCAGTGAGGGCAAACATGGATACACTTCTGATCTGGAGAGAGAATTCCTTTTTCTGTATTGTTTTACTTCTCCCCATGTGCTTACATTTTTATGTTACAGCAGATGGGCAAAAGGGATCACATTAAAAATAGCTGGAAATGATCGTCTGGTGCCTGTGCAGAGAGTTACAGATGATGATCTTAAAGTTCTTACCTCTGTCTTACCCAACACTGTATTTGTCACAGGTAAGCTTTTTTCATGTATGTTTGACATTGCTGTGCTAATATAAGGAAACACAAACAGTCTTGATTTCAGCATTAATTAATCTTTATTTCTTTTTGTTTAGAGATCAGTTAATTGTAAATAGGCATCTGTTACATTCTTCATTCTTCATCTTTTTCAGGTTTGGATCTTAGGTGTAATGTATTGACTGATGCTGGAGCAAAGCACATGGCAACATTCCTCCAGGTGCCAAAATGATGTTTATCATTCAGCAACTTGTAATTTATTTGGCTATAATAATATTCTGTGGTAAATTGGAGACAAGAATGCATTGGCATGGCAAAGTTCCATTAATTTTGACTTTCACATCCAAATCCATCCCACTAGAATCTCATATTGAATTCTTTGGGGAGATTTTTAATTTCTGGTAGAAGAGTGTTAGACGTTTGGCTAGGAGGTCATGAAGAAATAAGTGTGGAATAAACCGTGGGGCTTTTAGGCTTACAGTTCAGTTCAACAAAGGAGGTAATGGTAGTGTCAAGTGTTCCAGGGCCTTTGTTTTATGTACTTTATCATCTCTGTTAGCCTTTTTGTATGTCTAAACATAGGAAACTTTAATGCTGCCTTTTGGTCATTGTGAGCCCCGGAATACAGACAGAAAATGGTGAGTTGCCACTCAGTGCCTGTGTTCCTGGAGCTCAGGGAGTGCCATTAAGTTCACAAAATGCCTCAAGGTCTGTCTGCATCTGAGCTTCAGCCCCTGCCTCGTTTGGTCATGCTGAGCACGAGTCAGCACGGGTTCCCAGGAGGTTTTTGTAAGCCCCAAGAGGACCTACACACTATGTGTTTTTCTGCCTTTCCATCACCATCTGATGTACTTTGGCTTTCTTTAATTACTTCTCCAAATCAGGGGCTGCCTGAAATGCAGCGAAGGACAGAGATTTTAAGTATGTGTATGATGCATCTTTGTTTTTGAAAAATGCAGGCGTGCTCTGGAAAGAAGTCTCATTACTTTCTGCTTTGTTTGTTCCTAAGGAAAACGCCACTCTGCGGTACCTCAACCTGATGTTTAATAATATTGGCACAAGTGGAACAGAGCTGATAGCAAGAGCACTCCACGTGAGTATTTGCCTGGGAGGTTTAGACAATGGCATCTAGTTTGCTATTTTTGCTTTTGATGAGCAGTACTCGCTGTCCTGCCAACATCAGAGCCGGCTGAAGGGGCCCTCTGTCTTCAGTCCATTCAGCATTTTGCGCTATCACAGGGATTGCTTGTTTTCACAAGGCAGACTTCAGAAATCAGATTTCACACAAGAGAAAGTTGCATTGTGCTGCCATTAACACTTAATTACCGCAGCTATCACAGCTGGATTTTTCTGTGTGAAAAATGCTGTGCCATAGGATATATAATGCCATCAGTTTTTTCCTTTTTTTTTTTCGAAAAAAAAAATGTATTTAATTTGCCTGCACCTTGGTGTCAATATTTGTCTTGATTCGAGTTGCCTGAGACATGTTTTCAAAACATTGCCTTGCAGCAGCAGCATAAAAACATGTTTGGCATTTGCAGTGTGGTTTCCCAAGGAAATGAGGCTTGTGTGTAAGATTTGTTGTGTTTGTGAGCTCTTTCCTCCTCCTTCGTAGTCTTTGAACCCTGAACTGATTTCAGCTCAGTTTGCCAGGCCTCCAAATCGCTGAGGTCATACAGTCAATGGTACAACACCGAGCTCTCGAGCAAGCCCCAGAGCTGGCTGTGCCGCCCGTGGCAACGTGCTCTGGGTTTGCTGCAGGGGCTCCGGCCAGCCGGGGGGACCTGGGGGAGGAGGGGGGTCTTGCTGAGGGAGGGAGAGGAGAGCAGATGCTGTAGCCAGGTAGCATAGCAGGGACAGGGGTGCTGGGGACGTCTGGAAGACAGAAAAGCCGCGTGAAACCAGGCTTCATTTGTTCTGCTGCTCGCAGAACTACTTTTGTAATCACTTAATCAATTGTAATCTCTGATAATGAGTGATTACGGTGGTACTGAGGAATTAAAAACACAAAACTACTCTGCACTGCATTTAGGGCTTTAACAGTGGATGGATATTGCACATCCATTGCAGTTCTGTGGGGAGTGAGGGGAAAGATGCTGACTTTTCTAGACCTCTCATCAGAACTTTTTATTGCCGGTGAAGTTTCCAGTCCAGCAAAGACTTACACACTGGTTTGACTCTGCACCCAGCAGTCCTACCGAAGATGACCGGCCTCACTGAGCTGTGACTGGTCATGTGGTTTAAAAACGTCTGAAAAATAAAGCGAATTATATTCTTGTTTAAAATACACTTACTGGATTTAAATCAGTTGTGATATAATTTGGAATTCAGCTGCCAATTTAGGCAGAAATACCTGCCTGGATTATTTTAACGCGTGTGAAATTTGTGAACTTGGGAGAAACAAAAGTTTTCAAATATTCAAGTTTTTCTTCCAGACTCTCATGCGTTTGATTCCACAGAGGGGAGCCTGAGCCAGCTGCTTGGTCAGTGTTACCACTCAGACACAGTTCTGCTGGAGGGAGGTTTTGTCTGTGTGTGACAACCAGCAGGATTCACAGGAGAACGGACAGGGTTGTTTTTCAGACCGTTTCAAAGTCACTGATTTTTTTTTTTTTTTTTTTAATGACTGCTTTGTCTAGAGGAATGAAACACTTGAGTATTTGAGAATGACTGGAAACAAAATAGGAAACAAAGGTGGAATGTTCTTTGCTTCAATGCTACAAATTAATTCCACCTTAGAGAGGCTGGATCTTGGAGACTGTGATATGGTGAGTAACCCAGTAAAATTATCAGCAATGACAGAAGTCTTCCAAGGGTATTACAAAGGTCCTGCAGTGCTTAATTAGGGGGAAATGCCATCTGTTGTCATTGATTTTACATTTTGTGATAGCTGGGGGTAACACAATATGTCATATTGCAATGCAGACTCGGAAAGGCGTGTTGCATAAAACACCTGCGAAGTTGTAACAGATGACCTGTTACAGTCATGGTGTCTCTGGGAATTCAGGTGCTTGGCGCTCACGTTTTCCAAGGTTTGTTTCCGCTCTTCACTTCTCTTACACTAAGCCCTGTGTAATTTGTGTTGAAGAAAGGACTTCTGACTCCTTGGAGGTTCTTTTCCTTCTGAAGTGTGCAGTGCTGTAACGCCTGAAAGTCACCCGGTCCCACAGCTCTGTTGCTCCTGTCAGAGCCTGATCCATAAGGGACACAGGCACAGGAGTGCTGAATGGGGTAGAAAGGCACCCAATTTGACCTCAGATAACTGGCTGCCTCCTAGGCTGGGTGCTGAGACTTCTTACACAGCGCACAGGGAAGGTCGCTGCGCTAAGCAGAGTGCTTCCCACTCTGGCCAGTAAAAGCCTGTGGGCAGCTGTTAAAAACCTGTGGGGTACAGCAGGAGGTAGCAACCGGAGCTGAGAACCTCCTCCCATTGCAAGATCGCAGCGCCTGACTGGTGGGATCCCTCGTGGGATCATGTCGGAGCGGCTGGAAGGTGGAAGTGATTCTTTCCCTGCCTGGGAGAATTTGGTCCTGTATCTTGCCCTCCAGGAGAACACTCTAACCAAGCTAAAAGTGGAATTAGGATGGGCCACTCCCAGCCTTCCCCTTAAGGGTGTTCATCTTCTCAGGAGATGATGACGTGTATGTAGGGCAGGAGGAGTAAGTCTGACTGTAACCGACCAGTATGACTGTCACCTGGGGGCAGGGAGAGCGCTGGGGTCAGAGGAAAACGTAATGCTAGGAAACAAACATAGTAACAGAATTTTCTCCTAAACTTGAAGGGCGAATACTTCTCAGACACTGTGAAGGGTGCTATGAAAACATAAACAAGGAGAGCGTAGCCAGTGTAGGATTTATTTGAAAGCTTAATATGTTTGTGCTTGGTAGGGTGTTTACAGAACACTGAGTTAAAATGAAATAGCTTTGGGTATAGACCAGTCTAATTGGAAAATAATGTGAATACAAATTAGTGAACAAATGAGAAGGAAACACAAAAATCTGAACTGGCCTGTATTCTAGACTCTCACTACTCTGTACCATTTTAATTCACATTTAGTATGAACTTACCCAGTGGATAAATGTTACCTAAGAGTTTTACCAAAGACCTGAGGGAACACATACAAGCTAATTTTAGTTCATAAATCAGGAAAACCAAAATACAGGATCAATTAAATGGACGCGTGTCTTTGAGATGCATTATTCCTGATTTTTATTTCTGACTTGCCAGATTTCCTGGTCATTTGTACTTTTTAGACTAATTCCACTCTATTATTCCATAGGGAGTTGGCATTGGTATTATCAGAAAATACATTGTGTCTGTAAGCACTTGCCTGCTGCACTTTAGTCTCTCCAGAGCACATGGAGGCAGAAATAATAGTATTTCCAATCTGAATGGTTTTGATCTTCTTACAATCAATTCTAAGAAGTCATGGTAATTTTGTAGCTTAATCTATACGTTGGACGGGTTTCTCTAAAGAGTTGGTTTATTTTCATTTGCAGGGTATGCAGTGTCTAATAGCGATAGCAACAGCCCTGACTCAGAACAAATCAGTCAAAGCAATAAACCTAAATCGTCCTTTACTCTACAGCCAGGAGGTACGTAAGCAGACCGTAGTGTCAGCTCAGTCAGAGAGAGACACGTAAGTCAGGTCAGTACTGATATATTTATGAACATCTGAACGACACGGCTCTCTGGGTTGCTTTACAAAGTGAAGTAAGTGCTTGCAGAAATATTCTTTTTCTGTGCCAAGTTTTGTGCAGTTGCAGGCTGCCCCTGTTTAACTAGAATGTTATTTTTTAAAAAAATTTCTTTCGTGGTACCTATGCATTTGTTAAATAAAGGGCTAGCGGAGAGGGCTTGGTATTGGAGAACCAAGTATTCCTTCTGCTGTTACAGCATGGAGAGTTTCATGCAGCGTTCAGCAAACTGAGGGAGAAAAAATGCTGTTTAGGAGGAAATGAGGGGAAGAACCAAAGCCTGCTGTTTGTCTGAGCAGCGCGGTACATGGGCATTGCCAGAGCCCGCAGCCTGACGAGGAAATGCACGCTTCAACAGCACGCCATACTCACTGGGCTGCGTGGTGTTGCCATTTCACTATGTGAACCTGAAGCAGGAATTTAACGAGTGAACGAACCTTGCCGATGTGAAGCCCATGATGCATTCATTCGCCAAAACAAAGGCACAAACACTCCAAAGCAAGAGAATCTGCACAGCAGTGTTTGCTGGGGCAGCACCAGAGGCAGAGGTGCCCAGAGCCGCGGGGCTCTTGCTCGCAGGGACGCAGCTCTGCCCGGATGGTGGCTGCAGAGCTGGTCGCGGTGGTGGCTTCACGGGGCTGGCAGCACTTCAGGTGTCTGCGACGGGTGCAGCATGTTCCTGATGGCAGGGGAAAGAAAGGCCAGGTCTTCCTCAGTTCCCAGAGGTGAATGTAACAGTTTGAACAGATCTGAGCTGTTTCTTTTCTACTAAGGCAGGGCTTGATCTGCCTAAACCTGGTTTTAGAAAGAAATTTAAACTATTGCTACTGAAAATATGGGCCATTAAGGGCCTGGTCTGTATCTGTGGGAGACTCTATTTGCCATTGTTACCACTTCCAGCTCTATCATTTCTGAGGCCTCTGGGTTGCTGCCTTATTTTTGACTCACAGTATTCACTCAGTTATTTTCTTAACTAAACGTGACAACTTCAAAACGAACTTACTTTGTGTTACAATGACAGAACATATTTTTTCACACAGCTATCCCGTTTCTTTTTATGAAATAATAGATTAGCGTCATGACAAAATACTTTTAATAGTAGTGAAGACATTCAGGTTTTTAAGAGCAATGACTGGGAGGACAACTGATTAGACATGATGATTCAAACATCGATGCTCCTGATATTTGCAGGGATGTGTATAGTGCTGTAAATCTGCAAAGATCTTGCTGGTATTTTTTTTTTTTTTTCCAGCTTTATCATAACATATTGTTCCTGGCTATTTTTAATACAAAGCTGCAATATACAAAATAGGACACTACTGAAGACCAAATCTTGCTGTTAGTTGTGCATCTCCCTTTTGTTGAAGCAAGACCATATCTTATCTGAAAGTACAACTTAATAAAACTGAGTGTGTGTTTTTAGGAAGAGACCACAGTTCATATAGCTCTGATGTTGAAAAATAACTCTTCTCTTGTGGAACTACATTTGTGCAAGCACGAAATGAAAAACTTCGGTGTGGAGCGACTGTGTGAGGCGTTGTATGAAAACTCCAGCCTGAGATACCTTGATCTTGGCTGGTAAGCATTATTACATGACATAGCCCTGACTAACATTAGAAACTCATTTTCTTTGCACTCTTTTAAAAAAATTTGTGCATCTCTCTTTCAGTAATAAAATAACCCGCGATGGTGTAAAATTTTTGGCAGAACTACTAAAACGGAACCGAACCCTGGAAATCCTTGATCTTGGCGCCAACCGAATAGAAGATGATGGAGCCACTGACCTGAGCGAAGCCTTGGCTTTGTACAACAGGACTCTTCAGGCGTTAGTATTTACCCAACCTCCCCCGAGCCTGCGGCTGTAATGGCTCAGAGCGTAAGAAGCTCGAGCTTTGCAGTGGCTGGACTGACATCAGAACTGCGTGCTTTGATGTTACCGGTCAAGTTGTTCCAAACTTCTAAGTCCATTTTTCTTTCTCAGGAAAAAAAAAAGAAGGACTGGGTGGGATTCCTTTGCCTAAGCACAGGTGTCTCCTGCTACTGGGGATGCCCCAAGACCCCAAGCTGCCCTGGGGTGCTGGCAGGGGACCCTAGGGTCCTGTCAGAGCCTGTCAGCTGGGACCAGGCCGGTCGGGTGGCACAGGAGTGTGGGTAACTGAATGAAGTCCCCTGTAGCTTCACATGAGCTAAAGGGGTAAACCACACGGCCAGGACGTGCCACCCAGTCCCACGTGCTAATGCCCCGCGTTCACCTTCCTGCGCTGCCAGCCCTGCTCATCCCTCCTTTTATCCCCTTTTCCTTCTAATTCCTTTTGTTCAGCTTGTATCCGTTGCTGCGTGGCCTGATGTGGCTTGTTCCTCTGTGTCAGGGTTTTTTGGGGTTGATGCTGCGATCAGTTTCGTAGTGGTTCATTTTACCTGTGATGCAGAGCTTTTACAGTCATCTGAAGGGCCGAGTGTCTGGGGAGAGGCAGTCAGAGCTTGCTGGTTCTTTGTGCATCTCTAACGCACTGGTCCCCATGGTGCACAAGCACAAACAAACCAAGAGCTGTACCTCTTCAGAATTTTAAGATAATCAGATTCCACGCAGGCCTAAGGCACTGTATTTGTTGATTTGATCTTCAACACTTAAAAAGAATCCTCTGTTTCAGTTAGCATCCAGGTGAGCCCAAAGAGCTGTAATCTCTCCATCAGGGTGCAGTGTGTAGCCCGCATTAAATCCTGCACCGGCAGGATGTAAAAGCTGATCAAAGGTGTTACCTGAAGCCATTGGTTTTAAGTAGCAGTCAGAAGAGGTGGCGGCTGCTAGGTGCCTCTGAAAGCCTTCCAGGTTCGCTAATATAAAAATAACTGCCACTCCACAAAGATCAAAGCTTAGCCTGGATGAACGCCAAAGCTTGGGCTTCAAAGCAGGCTAGGGATGAGACCTGGCCACCACGCAGTAACTGAAGAACCGAACAGTGACCAACCTGGCTGCACGAGTCATGGGAACGCTGTGAGAAAGTCTACAAGGCCAGAGTCCAAACTGCCTTTAGCAGCCTGGAAAAGATTTTGTAGTAGGGCTGGACTAGATACAAATAAATAATTACATTATTAACAACAAATATAAAATTTTGATATACATATATGATATATAATAGAGTATAATAATAAGATATAAGAATAAGCCACAGTTAAACTCTTACTTTTAACTAAGAGATGGGAATTCCGTGGTTTGGCATGCATTTGCATGACTATTTTCTCTGCTTATTAGGTTGTCAGTAGTAAGCAACAATGTAAGTGGCCAAGGACTTGTAGCTCTCTCGGATGCGATGAAAACAAACACGGAACTTTCCTATATTTACATTTGGGGGAACAACTTTGATGAAGCCACCTGTACTGTAAGTGTTTGCTTCTAAACTCTTCTGAGGGTTGGGTTTTGTTTGTTAGGTCTAATTGTTTTTACAATCATTGGTAAGGCTACAGCAATTGGTGAACAAGACACCTGATTTACTCTGTTTTTTTAAAAATAATTATAGTATGGTGGTGCTGCAATGAGACTCACTGGCCATCAGCATACCCATCAAGTATTTGCCTATTGTGTGTTAGCTTCTAGAGCCTTCACTGCAGTCAAAGGGGAATATTATATGTCAGATTCTCGTTCTTCTTAATTCCAGGCATTTTCAGAATTAATTAAGACAGGCCGCTTGAAACCTAATTGTACGGACGTGGAACCGTATGAAGTGGACGGGCACGTTCACCTCGCAGAGCTCTCCCACGGCCTCCGGAAGCATTACTACTGGACGCCTAGTTGTGGGGAGGTGACAAACAAGGACGCTAATGCCAGCCTGGCGATTGCAGCGGTTTCAGAATACTTGTGAGGCAGCAGCTTGGTGCACTCCATACGCTCGAGCTTTTCCTATCTGGTTTCTAGTAAAATAGATTATATCAGCATCAGACTTGCTGCATGTTGTTTCTTCAGGGTGTTTAGTCTAGAAGGAATCTAAAAGTGCTTGAAATGGCATTAGAGATAAAATATCAAACCAGTGACCTTAAAACTTGTTGCTAAACATGACCAAGCTATTAAAAGCCTATTAATATGAAAATGCATTAATTTTGCTGCAGTTATTTCTATTGCACACTATCTCCTTTGCCTTACCATGACAGATGTAGTTCCAGGGTTCCCAGGTGACAGATGAATTTACTGAAATAAAATGTTAAGAGGAAAAACATCTTTGCCATGGCACAGGGCACCAAGAGCGATACTAGGTATTCTCGGCAGTTACGGGGAGCAGCACAGTCACTGACCAGAGGCGTGTGAAGAGCTCAGCCCACAGCAGTGCAGACCCACGAACCAAACGCCTCGCAGCTGAACGCCTCTGCTCTATTCAGGAGACCTTCTCAGACCAGGTTCTTTAACAAGCACTTTGTGTTTAGACAAGATGCAGGGGCTGGTTCAGAGCAGCAGCGGTGCCCACGGACGGAGCATCACGCCCACAGGCTCCTCTTCCCCAGGGCTGCTGCAGAGGAAGAGCTGTGGTCGCCTGCCCGGCCATGGTCTCTGCAGTCAGGCTTCCCCGCAGCAGGGAGAGCCCACAGGTAACACCGCCGCGTCTCCGCAGGCGGGAGCACCGCCGGGCACCTCGAACCAACCAACGCTGGCACTCAGGGCTGCCNGGGCAGCCACTCTGCTTGGCAGCGGATCAGACATNNTGTAGAGCNAGGTTCCTGCTGACGCTGAGAGAGGTTTGGGTAAACCCCTGTGCTCTTACTGTGCTCTATATACTCTCTCTTTTTGCTTTCCAAGAGTGACTTTTTTTTAAACGAAGTTAAATGAACTTAAATGTTTAGCCGCTATAATGCTGGAACTTCAAAGCTAGTGAACTGGTGTGTAAATGGTATTTTGATCACCTTGCAGCATGTACTTGTTTCTTGTGCTACAAATGAAAAACAATACCAAACTTGGTTTCATTATTTCTTCCTGCCTCTTGAAAACAGTTTAAAAAGATTTGTATCATCATAGCCGTGTGGCAACTCCTACTCATGACTAAGACGACATATGAACATAATGGTAGTTAAAAATTGTTTAATTGTTTGGCTACAGGCTTCTTAAAAGCTTGAGAATCAGCCAGACCATTTCCTTTTTCCACCCACTCTGCTCACACCTGTAGAAGTGACTAGATCCGTGCTCCTAAACAGAAAAAGTCATCAAATAGGACAGCAGAGGTTTGCTCAAAGGCTTTCACTAGTGCAATCTTCTCTATGTCTAAACGTGCCTGTTAAAAATTAGTATTAAGTAACAGAATAATCCTTAAATGTATATGCATGCAGGCAAGAGTTATGAGATCAAAGTATGAGGGGAAAAAGATAGAAAGTGATTTCAACAATAGCACCTAAAAAGCAGTGATGTAACTGCCGATGTTCTGATTCTGTATTGCCACAGCAGCAGTGTAGGAACAGGGAGAGGTACGGACACCCCATGCCAAGCTGAAACGACCGACGTGGCACCGACAGCTGTTCTCAGTGCTGGGGTCCCCCCTCCCTGCACCCAAACACAGCCTAGCCAGGCTCTGTTGGCCCAAAAAGCGCGTGGTATCCTACGGGGACTTAGAGGTAAGCCCACAGAGCAGCTATGTTTGTTCTACTACCCGTGAGTTGACGTGGAGGTCTCTCTCTCTGCCCCCTCCGCTTTCTTGCATGCCAGAGCCAGTTTGTAAGACCCGACCAAGTCTTCTTCACCCTCCAGAGCAGGAGATCCCCCGTGTTCTCCTCACAGGACAGCTGAACAGGCGTGACACCCAGAAGGCGAGGGCAGAGCAGGAGACCAGAAATGAATTATCCTGGTGGCCTGCACAGGGACATCTGAACCCGCAGTCTTCTTGTTACGCACGAAGTCCATCGGCCGCACTGTAAGAACCCTACTCCAGAGAGGAGCTTACACGTTAACTCTTGTCAAACAGGAAGAACACAGCAATGAGACAAAAGCTGAGGACACACTGAATGTGACTGTTGGAGAAGAATCTGCATGCTATGAAAATTCATAAGCTTTTAAAGAATTAGGTAAGCCTATATTATTAAAGTTAGTATTTTTCTGAGCGTTGCATCTTCGAAGCATTGCAGTTTACTCTCTGACAGTCTCAGAAGAGTACTCTCAGTACTGAGACACTGATTACAGAATCTCTTGCCAGAAAGAGCACTACAGATCGAGGTAGATTTTTTCTATATATCTTTCTTTCTTTGCCTTGTCAGGCTAATTTCATTGCCCAAATTAAGTCTTAATTTACTTGTATGAATGACATTCGTTAATCTGCTGTGGTAACAGGGAACCAAATCTATCAAGTTGGTCCCAACTCTACCACCAGCAGTGTTTTATTTTTAGTAGATGTGGTAAGATGGCAACAGTATCACACACAAAATATAACAGGACAACTGGCATCTACTTGCAAAATTGCTAGCGTCTTTTTCTTAAATATTTGTACTCTTATCTGAACCCTTATTTACCAGCAGGATGCTCAGCCCATAAGAGCCTGTGTTGCTTAAAGAGGCCTGCGCCAGAGACATTTACTGCTTTCCTTTCTCTGAAAACCAAACCTTGAAATTCTTAAGAGACGGATCTTGTGTTCTTGGGAATGAGAGAATTTACATAGGCTAGAGTTTTTGGCCATGGTCTTCTGAGTAAGTTACTCTGGTTGCTAAAGCCAGCATAATCCTGCTCTCTGAAAACCATTGTTTCAGGTTCCAGAATGCGCAGCACCTTGCTGAAAGGCAGCATTTTTGCCCCAATTTAGAGGGAAGGAAAATGGCTGATCCAGTAGGTCAGTGATACAATGCAGGTTCCTTAAGTCCTACTATGCGCTCTGGCCACCAGACCACCTTCTGCAAAATTAAACAATCTAGTAAAAACAAGATACAAATTCTGATAAAGAAGTTCACTGACTATGTACTTTACCATAAGAAGTACATCTTCCAAGCACTCTGCAAAAAACCCACAAAACCCCTAAACAAACACAATCCCCAGAACCCCACCCCAATCACCTCAGAACAAGTGGAAAAAAAATTAGCCGGAGTTATTATACTAGACTGTATTTAGCATGAAGTTTTTGTTTAATCTAGTTTGAACAGACCCAAAATATCTTCTGTGACAAAAACCAGGTGTGTTTCCTGCTGAGAGGAAAACGCAGCAATCCCTGCTGTGTTAGTATGCGGCGCAAAGGGCGGCCATGCGTCCTTCTGCCCGGGCGCTTCGAGGGTGGCTATATTCGACTGCTTCCTGCCTCCTTTTGTTGCTACCCCTTGCAGATATGAACAGGAGACACAAGGTGAGAGAAAATTACAAAACAAGTTTATTAAAGTCTAACATAAAACACTTCAGGCTAAATATGTACAACTCCCCCCCTTCCCAGGGGATTATAAAATTGAGAGTTGAGCTATATACAAATAACAGAGGGAAAAATTGTATGTACATGAAAGATATTTTTTAAATAATTTAACCAAAAAAATCAGTTATTAGTCCTTATCTGAACTTAATTCTGCAAGGCTTACCGATTGCCTCTCCAAGATCACAGCCCTGAAATCCTTAACCTGGGACTTGTCCACATGACTTCAGAAACGTCATGCTTCGTGCCCACGGTTAGGCATGCATTTGGAAGGAAGTGTCATACAAGGAGCTACTCTCACCTAAGTATTTCCAAACAGCCCGTTCAGAAATTTCTAGATGCAGAATAACCTATTCAGGCAAAATGTGCACCAACTTCAGAGCAAAATTGACTGAAGCGGTACTGAAACAATGGCGTGACAAATCATGTTGTTTCCTCTAAATTACTATTCATGGAATTATTAAAATCCCCCCTCTCGTTTCGCAGGCAGGTCTCAAGGAGGAGATGTCTGCCTAAAAAGATTCCATGCTTTCCCACATTAATACCTTGCAGAAACTATCAATACTGCCATAAACCTTGTACCTCCAAAATGAACTCTGAATCCTTAAGCCTAGGAATTAGATGTGCAGCTGGTTTCCATGCATCTATTGACAAAAGGTGCTGTACAGACCTGCTTCTTCAGGTCCTACAGCACCCAGCCTGAACACACCTACAAATGTTTATATATATATATATATATATATATATATTTAAAATCTATATTCTAGTAAATGAATACAGTTCATAGAGATCATACCTCAGCAGCTGAGATATTTTCACGGAAGATGAGGATAAAAATCAAGACTCTCATATGGGGACTCAAGAGTGCAGGTCACTAAAATTATTGCTCCAAGACAAAACTACAAGCCTGTGTATTCTATTAAGAAAGGTTAAAATTGCTGTCTTGTAAAAAATAATTATTATCTTCTCATCTATAAAGAAAACTAAATGACTAATAAAGCAAGTGTTACTGTTATAAGTATCTAAACAAATCCTGTATAAATCTAAGCACTGTATTTTTTTTAAAAAGTCTGAAATCTAAGAATACAGTAATAGGCTATAATTTTAGAAATATAAAACCAGTCCAAACATTGTTATGGAATGCATTTTCTATGTAGGAATGTGATTTTTTAATTTTTTTTTTCCAGAGCTAGTTCTCTCTTGTGGTCATTTATCCTGGATACGTTAATCTTCAGATACTTCTCCACGGGTAACAGCAGCATATCATTAGTTTATCTTCCACAGCTGTTTATGAAATTTATCAGTTGTACAGTATCATTCTTTTTCTGTATCCATGACTAAGCCTACGTCCGTCTCAAGACTTCTACTCTATTTTCAGAGAGAGAAAGTAAAGAGGAACCTTAGGACAAGCTACACAGAATTCACTTTTTTTTTCCACACAGAGCCACGATCCCGATCTTTGTGGTTCTTCAGTCTTAAATGGCAAAGCTAAGGAATCCTTCAGGTGCTACATCAACAGCAGAAGCTCAAAAAAGAAAACAGGGGAGGAAAGGGGGGAAATGTCAAACAGAAAAAACCCCAAACAGAACTTCATCCATTGGCCTTTGCCAGCCTTATGCAGGACAGCAGCTGCTCGTAACTGCTGTAGTACAGACACGCAAAGCAAACAAAGGTCAGGCAGGTACGGCGATAACTGGCTTCCATGGGCAGCGTTACGGATGCCTGCCTTAAGAACGTTCCCAGTGAACACGGGTGTACCCCGTGCTGTCTGTGGTAGGCTCCACCACCAAACAGGCCATATACTACTAAAGCATAAAATATGATCAAGAAGCAGAGTTTTAAACATGCCACGTACCAAGCTGATCAACACAAAGAAGCAAAAGGTCTATTACTTTACAAGTACAAACATGTAGGAAGAGGGGGGGAAAAAAAAAAAAAAGAAAATCTATGTTCATGCTGAGGATGCAAGGGACTATTCGCAGAATATTTAAATGAAATCCTCCAAGAACATTTTCACAAGTCTGTTTAGTTAAGGTGCAGATTAATTATTACTTCATGTAGAACAGAATCAGTTACGAGGTATCTCCTTTGCTCTTCTATTTATCAGTGTCTGGACACAAGGCATCGGTGGAAATAAAATGCTAGCACCAAGTAAATAACTAACATATAATATCTTTAAATGCATTATTGGTACAGTATTATGACTGTTTCATTACTATTCGATGATTACTTAAATAATGCTTACATTATGTTAATGGCACAAACTGGCAAAATGGCAGTATAAAAGTACTGTTGTCAACTAGTCTTTAACTAATGACCCTACCAAGACGGTAAAAATGCTGCTTTTCAAAAATGTACATCGCTAGTAATAAAACCTACCGTTACAGAAGTCTTGCTAGAAACCAGTTTTGTGCAGTTGCTGTGGATAAGTGACACGAGAGGTAAAGCAACACCTACACACTTCAGTTCAAACAAAGCAGTCATACTATAACAAAACCTGGCCTGGAGAGTATCGGTCTGCTCTGTTGTATTCTAACTTAATGCCCCCTCATGCAGTGTCCACTTACTATTTTCACAGTGAAGGGCAGGATTTATTTCCTCTTTTGTACCTACTGTCTAGCTCAAGAAGAAGCACTACTGTAAAAAAAAAAGGATTATGAAGCTTTGATTCATGCCTCACAATGAAGTCAATGCATCTTTTCGTCTCATCTACAACATGTATGTTCCAGCTCTCCTGAGCAAATCTTGCTGTCTGTGCCAAAACCACGGCATTTTAGGGACGTGAAAAATAAATCTGGGACAAGATACAGCAATGATTGATCCACTTAAAAAAAACAACAAAAACCAGTGACTTGTTGTAAAGAATGCCCAGTAGTATCTGTGCCATTAGAACCCTCTGACTTGCCACACTACAGAAAAAAATTAACCCTCCTTTACTTGCCTTGTCAGGAAAACATACACAAAGCTTCCTCTCCCTGGGGTCAGGTTTCAGCTGAGGATGGCTACTCCCGGTAGTAACTCTGTGCGAGCACCTCACCAGAGCACTGCCCTATCTTCCATCCTGTACCACTGCATCACCCTGGGATGCGGGACTACAACCGTGTCAGCGCATTCAAATTCTGATTTTCCGCCTACCCCTCTGGGTTAATATTGTTAAGCTATAAAATATGGCTTACAGTGTCTGCTCTCAAATGACATTGTGACATATCAGATCAGCAGGAACGTGGGAGGAAATCTCCAAAACACATTAACTCATTTAACAGAGAACTCTTAAGGCAGGTGTTGCTGGAAAGGAGTCATCTCCTGGAAATCAGTGTTAATTGCAAATAGAAATTTGATTGTGGATTAGCACAATTCAACAAAACCAAAAGACAGCACTGCACAACGGAAATGCCTTAGAAGCGTCTTTACACGGAGGGGAAAAAAAGAACAAGTCCAATTCAGATAGCGTGACTGCTTGCTGGCTTCTGTGCATCTGACCAAACGTACGCCAAGTTCGCTACCAAATTACCTTGACGGCTCTGCACTGCACTGTCAGTACAACTGCTGCAAGAAAATAAACTGAGGTTCTGAATATCCAGTCACGGCAGATCTCAGCAATGTTTCCGACGAAGGAGACTGGCTGCCCGTCATGGGAAGCAGCATCTGATGGTCTTCAGTCCCAATGGGAAGAGGAAGTGCTAACGACATCTCGGAGGGTTTCACATCTATGGACTCCGATAAAGGACTTTTCTGACTCTGAATGGATTCTTGTTCATTGAAAGAATTATCAAGTGCATTAGAATCAGGGGGAGTTTCAGATCCTGGGAGGGGGGGGAAAAAAAAAAAGAAATAAATGTTAAAAAGCTCCTGCACAAATTCTGCAAATTCCCTTTCAAATGACTGTCAAACCAAACACTTGGTGGGTCAAAGACCGCCTGGGCATCTGGGCTATCAGCTGCTTCAGTGTGCCGTGAAGCCAGAGCGAGCTGTAAATGCAATGCAAGCACTGAGAATCGCATCCTCTGCTGCCTGGAGCGTGACAGCTAGACGGGTGATGCATCCCAGCTTGATCTCTACTTGGCACGGTGCAGAAGATAACAAATCCTTAACATGACAGTAAACGAAGGAGCTTGGGAAAAAAAGTAGTTATGAAGGTTTCCTTGAGATTTTCCACCCCAGAAAATCAAAGAACCACCACCACATCCAAGCATCCTCTTTTAATTGAGATAGCAATGTACCATGTATCATTTATCCATAAACTTCTTTGGAAAAAACGTTTGTTATCTCCATTCCAGCCAGAGCCACTACAGTTTTTATCCAGTCACCTGAGAAATGATTTCCTGTTCTTAACTGAAATCACCGTTAACAGATTCCTCTCAGCCTTCCTGTTTGAATGCAGACTGCCACTGCTCTCGACGGCTTCCTGGTTACGCCACTTGGGATATTTGACCCTTCCTCTGTCAAAGTGTGCTCGAAGCCTGTTACTTCGGAGGTGAAGCACTCCTGCCTGCCTTCTGCCTCTCCGCGAGAGCTCCCGCAGCTCTCCCGCAGCTCGCACCTGGGGCTCTGCTGCTCTCACCTCACCCTCGCTTCCACCGGCTTCCTGTTGCCCTGGGGCCTTCCTACACAGGGCTGCTCAAGCTTCTGACATTCCACGCTGCCTCTGCATAGGATTCCCACTTTCTCATCCTCTCCCTCACCTGCTCCATCTGTTCCAATCCAGACGCACACAGACACCTAGTATTCCTTTTTCCATACGACAGAGGCATGGGAATTATGGTTAATACACTTAAGGATGGATAGATAGCAAGGCCTAGGGAGCCGGCGTTGAAAGAGGCTGGCTATCTCAACAGCTCTGTGCTCTGTACCACAGGCAAGTAACATATGTCAAATTTCTTCCTAAGCAAAATCTGGTATCTACAATAGGAATTGAATGCATTGGAAAAGTCTTTTTAGAGCAGTATTTGCAGCTGGGAACGTTTTGCCAGCTGTCTGATCTTGTGTGTTTGCTAATCCAGCTCAGACTGGGATTAACATTGACTACATACATAGGCAAATCCTTCACTGTTGCATTAAAAATACTTGGGCCTTCACAATATCAAGTAATTCTTGTAACCAGTGTGCCTTGTTCACCTCAATTACTACCCTCGTAAAGATACACTCCTACGACATATACAGAAGAGGTAAAAACATTTCCCACAATTCAGACTATGCCTTCGCGTGGAAAGCTCTCACAAGTTACTAGGAGAAGAAAGTAAATATTCACATACAGAAATTTGTCAGCAGCAATCCACTCCTCTGTTGCTCAATGTGTGTTTTCTATAGCAATACAAATGCTTGCAAATGTGTCTTCAACCCACTTTAGAGCATGTACTTTATGCTTTGAAAGGTTTGTGTACCTCTAAGCAGATGCTTTGGGCTCTACAAAGATCTACTGTTCAAAAATCTTTTATTTTCTGATTTTATGCCTGGATGAACAAACCAATGTGATTCAGCATGGAAGAAGTCAAAATAGTTGATGTACTTTCTTAACCTTTGCACAAAGAACTCACCTGTGTGAACTTTCGTTTTGTGCTTCTTCAGATTTTTTATGTCTGTGTAAGAATTTCCACACATTTCACAGATAAATGGTCTTTCACCTGAAAAAAATAGTTTGGCGGTTAGAACAATCCGGAAATTGAAAGAAAACACAACTAGAGATGTAGGATAACGGATTTCAATGTTGTATTTTAAAACACAACGTTGTAACTCTGTGTGTCTTATTCAGAATAAAATTGTTTCCAGAATAACAGATTAAATAAAAAAAAAACCCCAAACCCCATGTTAGAAGTAAAGCCACAATCATACATCAACACCTACGTTATTACACAGATATTAGTCTGAAAAAGGCAATTAAAGATTTCACAAATATTTTCTTTAAATTATGTTAACACAGAGATACATAAATTAAGAAACTCTGCTACTTTCAAGTACAGCACAATACGGTGTATTTTAAAGGCAAAAGGGTAAAGGCAGAGTATTATTTATAGTGCAGGAAGCAGCCTGTCTGGAGACTGACCTGTATGGGACCGAAAATGTTTATTGAGCTCTCCAGAGGAAATAAAACTCTTTTCACAAATGCCACAGATATATGGCTTCTCTCCTAAAGGAAACACAAGGAGTTCGTTACTTCAATATACAAACTAGAATACACATAACGAACAAACCAAAAGGAAACAGAGGTAACGTCCAATGGGAGAAAGAGCTCCCTAAACTGGAGTCAAAAGGAAAAAACACGACACAGAAGCTGGATGACAACTCCAGAGAGATCTCCCAGTCATCACCCACCTCCACCCCGCCGCAGGCAGCCAGCCCTCCCTTGCCAGGCCTGCTCTGGCACCGCAGCGCTCCGTCTCCCCTCACCTGTATGTTTTCGGGAGTGGGTGATGAGAGAACTCGAGACGGCGAAGGCTTTTCCACAGCTGTCACACACATAGGGTTTCTCCCCGGTGTGGCGACGCACGTGGTAGGTGAGCGTGCTGGCCTGAGCAAACCGCTGACCACACCGATCGCACACGTAGGGCTTCTCGCCGCTGTGCTTCCTGCGAACGAACACAGACATCAGGGATCTCCGGGCAGAGAGGGAAGCAACACCCGCCATTAACTAACTTTCCTCATTTGGTACTTTATCCCCAAAGCTCCTTGTGCTGATGTTCTGTGAACTAAAGAAAACGTGACAGCTGTGAGTTTGGTTCTCGGTCACCAGTTTCCCAGGGAGTGAAATTCACTGTCTGTTGACTGTGGGAATCAGCACACCCGTGATTTCGGTGGCAGCTGAACTGATGATGAGGGGGCTGTAGCATCTCTCCTATGAGGAAAGGCTGAGGGAGCTGGGCTTGTTCAGCCTGGAGAAGAGAAGGCTGAGAGGGGACCTTCTAAATGCCTCTAAATATCTGCAGGGTGGGTGTCAGGAGGACGGGGCCAGACTCTTTTCAGTGGTGCCCAGTGACAGGACAAGGGGCAACGGGCACAAACTGAAGCATGGGAAGTTCCAGCTGAACATGAGGAAGAACTTCTTCACTCTGAGGGTGACCGAGCCCTGGAACAGGCTGCCCAGGGAGGCTGTGGATTCTCCTTCTCTGGAGATATTCAAGACCCACCTGGACGTGGTGCTGTGCAGCCTGCTCTGGGTGACCCTGCTTCAGCAGGGGTGTTGGACTGGGTGACCCACAGAGGTCCCTTCCAACCCCGACCATGCTGTGATTCTGTGATGGACAGGCCCTGCGCATGGGACACGCGCCACGAGAACTCTGCACATTTGGCATTACAGTGCACTGAACGGTGAAATGATGCTTCCTAACAAGGCAACATAATTCCTGTTCCTGCCAAAGCGCAGAAAGCCCCATGCAGATAGCGGTGAACAGTGGGAACTGCTCTGTTTCACTTCCCACCAAGGAACTCTCTCCTCTTTGGTGCTACAAGCAGTTTAAAACAGAACCCACATCATTGCCATAAGGATATTGGTGCGTAGGCTGTAACATTCATAAATCACAAATCGCTTCCCTAACGAGAAAGTACACAGCTGTAATTATTCTGTTACGCAGTGTGAGACAAGATCCACGAGAAAAGGAGTAGAAATGACCGAATCATGTGAATGTGTAACTCTTGCTCACACTGGAGTAAATTGTTCTGTTTATTAAACACGTGGATAAGCATTTGCAGGATCTCACTTTTGCCTACCTGGCGTGGATCTTCAGATTGCTCGACGTTGCGAACTGCAGGTTGCAGACATCACATTTGTAGGGTTTCTCCTCCCCATGATGCATCCGACTGTGGAACACCAACTGGCACTTCTGAGCAAAGCCCTTGTCGCACAGTTCACATTTGTATGGCTTCTCCCCTGGTGAAAAATAAACCCTTGCGCTCTCTGCATTTACGTAAGAAAGCTTTCCACTCCATTACCTGACCAAAGCTCCGGTATCTAACACTTCTTACAAATAACATTTTGGAACGTCCCGTAATCAGTCCCCTGAAGTGGAAGGTGTCAGCAATACAGTGGATAACAGACTATTTTTTAACACATTATCTTTTTGAAAAAAATAGGCAGTTAATATGTTTAATAGTGCCGTTTTCCCCACTGTATTTTAAGAATGCTACTGCTACACTTTCAGACTTTTTGCTGGTTGTGTCTATTCATGATTCTGACTATTTAAGATGAACAACCAGTAAATCATTTGCTTTTTCTTGCCAGTTGAACAGCAACAGGTCTTCACCATACAGCTTAGCGCTCACTAACTTCTCGTTAGCCTCTGCTGTAGAATGCTGCCGGTACTCCTCTGACTATTCGTGTTCTCTTAGCGGTCAATACGGCATCACGTAATGGATCATGCAATGGATTAGACGACAGTCTAAAGGAGCCTATCTCTGCATTTCTATGGCAGTGCACAACCAAACCAGGAACTCAACAGTTCTAAAGCATACTGTGTACATCAAAACTTCAAAAATGAAAGTATTGGACATCTCACCTCCCACCTAGCAGCCAACACCATGAAATTCCCTGATGACTCATGCAAAAATTCCATGTCAAACACCCTCCAGGTAGAAAGGGCAGCTGACGTCCTGACCAGCAAACTGTCCCTGCGTACCGCTCGCAAGCTCCATCTCAGATGTGAATCTTTGGTTAGTCACTGGCTGACAATATTTGAAATCCTCTCCCTCGGATACAGAAAGAGCAAGGTGTTCTCCGGCTGCTGTACCTCAGCACCTCCTGCCTCACCCCTTTCACACTTTCACAGCTTCTTGGAAAGAGCTCCACTGCTGGTCTCTGCTCAGAGTTTTCCAAAGGGGAAAAACCAGCAAAAGTAAACAACTTTTTATCTGTTTCAAGCAAGCACAGTACTTCCCCGATACGTCCTCCCAGGCCCCAGCAAGTTGCTCTTCAGAATATTTTTAAGTCAGACATATTGTCTTAAAGTTTAAGCATTCATAACTGATTTTTTTTGATGCTTTGTCCAGTAGCTCTTGATACAACACAAACATCAGGTAATGTTATTGAATGGAGAGATCATAACTCCATCACACATTTCAGCTACGTGTTTTACTAAACAAAAACCCAAACGCTGTTGTAACTCAGCCACCTCCCCTACCTTTGTTAAGACCCTACAGGAGAAGCTACCCACTTGTCACAAGACTGCATTTTTTCCCGCTTTTGTTATCAAACATGTATTAGAATTTGATGTTCCAAAAAAAAGCAACAGAAATTCTGGTAGCAGGTACAGTGAGATTTTGGCACTAGTTTTTGGCACTCTGTCACTCTACAAAGCTAAAAGGGTAGCAGCCAGCTCTTCTGGGTCTTTCTAGAAATTAAGATGCTCAGACTAATAAAGTCCGCTCTAGCTATTGAAAGTAGAAACTACGATTTTACACTGAAAAATGCTGAAACATTTCATGCTACCCGGATACATGTACTATCCCCGTTTGTGTACCACCATCAGACAAAATTTCTAGAGGAAGAAGTCAGAATGCAAAGATCTTTTCAGTCCTCTATTCACAGGCTGTGACTACGGGTCTCCAGCCCGTGAGAGCAGGGCAGTGGCTTACCTGTGTGAGTTCTTACATGTGTTTTCAGCTGATTGCACTGGGTGAATGCCTTCCCACACAGCTGACACACGTACGGTTTCACTCCTTTGTGTATTCTCATGTGCCGACGGAGGCTGCTGGCTTCCGAAAAGACCTTCCCACACGTGTTGCACACCGGCTTAGCTTTGGAGTACTTCTGATCCAGCTCTTCCCCCGAACTCTCCAGCTGGTAAGCATTCTTTTCACTGGCTAAGTTCGACATGCAGTGCTCCTTCAGCGCACAGCTTTGCTGAGGCTTTCCCCGTTTCTGTTTCGCTGCAATAGTCTGAACGAGGATATCCTGCGCTGCCAGCGTTTCGCTTTCCACCACAGACGCCAGCTGTACTTCAGAGTTATCACTGCCTTGGGCAGCCTGTTCCGTGATCTGGGTGGCCAGCTTATTCGCATCTAAAAACATTTCAATGGACGAGTTCTCCGTCACATCATTCTGATACTGTATGGATTTATTCTCTGTGCTTTGGGGGGAGCTGAAATTCTTCTTTCGCTTTTTGGTTTGAGGAGATTTCTTTTCTAAAGCTGCTTTCTTTGCCTGTGGTCGAACCAACTCTACAGAAGGAGCGTCTGCTTTCTCCTGAGGGTTGTAATCTCGGAGAGTCAGAAGGCAAGTCTGCTGATTCATTTCGACATTTCCAGTGATGCTAGACGTCTCTGTAGAAGAGGGATTAGCAATAAAAGCAAAGTCTTCCATCTTGATTTTGCATTTAGTGACCACTTCTTCTACTTTGAGATAGTCGGCAGCCTGGTGAATTTCTTTAACGTTCCAGCTGCAAGAAAACAAGACTTGGGTGACAATATTCTGAACAAAGCAAACATTTGTTCTGCACCACCTGTATCAAATACAGACAGCAGAGCTACAGAAAAGTTACACTGTCAGAAAATGTAACTTTGAGAACACCTACAGCAAAATCTAATCTCTTAGTGCTGTAGTGCTGCAAGGCACCAGCGCGACAATTACTCCTGGACTGATGGCTCACGTCTAGTGGGGTCTGCAGATACACAGAACTGAGAATCTTATTTTCAGGTACGTGCCTTTTGTAGAATTTTTAAGTTAAAAGTCCAATTGTAAGGTGGTGAGGCTAGAGATGGGGTCATTTGACCAAAACGCTCAGAAATCACAGCACAAAGGGGTAAACCACTGGAAAATAAAATGCATAAATTGCCATTCTATAATCCTTCTGCCAGAAGTCTTAAGCAATTTGCAAGCGGTGTGTTCACCTCAGCACTTCGGTGAGGCAGGTACTAATCTCATTTTATAAAACGATTTGCAAACAGTCTTAATTCTGTATCAGCTGCGCACAGACATTAACACCAAGGAAGTTCTCATTGAAACTACTGCACTCTGTTTTTCAGTTCCTGCAACACAGGCCATGATGGTTTGGAAAAAACTGATCTGGAAAAGGTGCCAATGTGTACCATCAATGCATTTATGGATTTACAGCACTCTAAAGAGAGATTAACGGCAAACAACATCATTCTCACAATCTCTTACACAGTGAATGTCATTAAACAATAAGTAACTAGCCACAACTACGCTCTGTACACAAATACAACCGCTTTTGTCTCCTGTACGACCCCAGCGCTGAGTTCAAGGTGCACCCTCCCGCTGTCACTCGGGCACCTGCCGCCACAGAAGACATCAGAGTTTGCCGACGCCTGCAGCAGTCACCTCAGGGGACACAGTACAGGACAACGGGTGCGCAGGGGCGGACCCGCAGGTGTCGTCTTTACGCAGATAGTTGTCCCTGCGTGAGAACGGTACCTTCGCCTCCCTCTTCCTTCACAGATCTCAACTGCTCGGAATGAATCCAGAAATTCTCCTGCTGTGGTGCCAGACACCAGGAACGCCGCACACTTCTGCACGTACGTGAGTTGCAAAGCCCCGCTCGTTAACTTCACCACACAGCTCTGTCCACTGCTCTATTGCTGTTAATGCTCGTAGCTGATTAAAAAAAAAAACCGAACCCACCCCACATCTGCGTACTTAAATCATCAAGTATGAGTGTTCAGACAACAGCAACAAAGCTTTTTTTAAAATGGATCTGACACCAGACACCGAGAAAGGAGTTAAAATCCTGGCCTACACACTTCTTAGTTACGCTTCCCTCTTGAGAGATAATCTTCTTTCCCTGAGAGAAAAGCACTGCAAAGAATCCTCACTGTACATGACGCAACGCAACAGGCACAAAATCAACACAATAAGGGGGGAAGTGCTGTTTCTGTGACTCCTTTTGGACACTGTAACACAAGATTCTAAGTAACAGATCAGGCAAATTCTAATAAACGTATTTCTGTTAAACCATGCCTATCCTCACGCATTCCTCAGACTTCAGTCTCTGGTCTCTGCGTTCTCTGCAAAAATAGACTTCCACAACACAACTTCAGAAAGAACACACTTAACCTTCCCTCTCCAGGTAATCACGCCAGGTTGTAAATCCCTTCCAACCCAGACAGAAAGACTCGGTGAGTGAAACTATCCGTCAGTGAAACATGAGGCAACACGCCTGTGTTCTGGCACTCATACCAAGTGGTATTTTCAAACATACAAACAGATGATCTTCAGCTTGTTAATACGTACCACATCCACTGCGTGTTCCTCCAGAACTTATTACAAAGAACAAAAACCCCAGTACTGCCTTGACAAAGTTTATTTCCCTATTCTGCTTCCCCCTTCAATAGCAAATAGTTATTACCTGTCAAGGTTTAGGTTTCCCGTATAAATGAATTCCAGGAGTTTTTGGAATCCGTCAGCTTTCACTTGAGCCTGATCCAAAACAACATTATTGTCAGACGTGTCTCTGTAAAAGGCGCCAAAGTACTCGCTGAAAGAGGCCAGCACATTTCTGTGTGCTTTGAACTGGAATTCACCAATGACGACGGTGCAGTCACAAAGAAAGCCGGCTTCTCGCTGCTTGTTCAGCCTCTCTAGAAGGTGCTCACAGTGGTGGGAATACTGCATTGTGGTAACGCACTGCAGCCTCTCTCTTCTGATCTGCTAAAGCAAAAGAGAAAAAACCAACCCTGATTTGCAGACAACATTTAACTTTGCTTTGCCCCCTCACAGCGTAAGGTAACGATCGCACAAGACTCGGTGCCCAGACCCCGGACGGACCCTTCCCCTGCAGAGCTGCCACCGCTGGAGCGAGGGGGCAGGGCACGGCCATCAGAGGACGAGCTCGCCTCAGCTTCTGAGCTGCCAGGTCAAAGCCGGGCCCCGAGGGGCACGCTGCAAAACGGGCCACCCGCGGCCGGGACCCAGCCGCGCTCGGGCCGTGGGGCGGCCTGGCCCCGAGGGGAAGGGCCGCCTCGGCGCCCAGGGAGCAGCCGCGGCCCC
>Ga0065711_1026414_pt1 | contig 72644 bp, 29 predicted proteins | sample Hoacrofraction12_FD_59098 | JGI IMG/M metagenome (GOLD analysis project Ga0065711, IMG submission 59098) | Hoatzin crop microbial communities from Cojedes, Venezuela - Epithelial fraction 12 v2 (version 2) | ecosystem: Host-associated > Birds > Digestive system > Esophagus > Crop | place... | reverse complement strand
GGTAGAGAAACAGGAGTGAAGCTGAGCCCGGGAAGAAGGGAGGGCTGGGGGGAAGGTGTTTTAAGATCTGTTTTTTTTTCTCACTATCCTACTCTGATTTCATTGGTGATGAATTAAACTCCCTTTTCTCCCCAAGTTCAGTCTGTTTTCCCTGTGACAGTAATTGGTGAGTGATCTCTCCCTGTCCTTACCTCGACCCTCGAGGCTTTCACCATATTTGCTCTCCCCTGTCCAGCTGAGGAGGGGGAGTGACGGTTTTAGTGGGCACCTGGAATTTATCCAGGCCAAACCGAAACACCAGGAGACCAGTGCAGAGTGCAGTCACGTGAGCAGAATAAAGAATTGGAAATCAGACAAAACTGAAATCACTTTCAATAATAATAATTTTGTAGTTTTGTTCATTGGTATAAAGTGAAATACTCAAACAAAAGTCACTTTCAAATTGATGGCATCCCTTGAAACTGAAGTTAAGATTTTGTTCATGAATTGCTAAGGTTACTATAAATATGAACAAAACTGAAAGTTTAACTGTAAGCTTGGAGTGATAGTAATTGTCAGGGGACTAAAGCTAATTTTTTTTTCTCCTGTTAAGTGGTGCGTGTCCTTATTGCATCGAGTCTTTTGTTTTGAGTTGAAGGCGGATTTACAGTGGATATTTAGACATGCTGCTTTGCATATTTTTGTTGCAGTCTTTCAAAAGCCATTTGGAAAGAAAAATACTTTCAGTTGTGGGAAAGGGAATAAGAGCAACTCCCTGCTGGTGTTCCAGAGCAAATGTTCTCAAGGGCATGGACAGTTACGATAATTTGAAATTATAGGTTTTACAGCATCATATCTTTGTCTGTCCTGACGCTGCAGCCAATGTCTGAACTTGAGAGGGAAGGTGTAAATTGTTGTGATCACATTGGAGAGGAACAAAGGAGAAGTAAAGTCGTTAAAATATATGCAACAGTGCATAAAGATTTACAGTGGACTATTACATGTGGTTGTTTCCAAGACGTTAATTTAATTGGTTCTTTTCATGTGTAAATAAAAATGGGGATTTCTGTTAAATGTAGGATACCGTCGTATCACCTACTCGTGCATAAAACCACTCCAACTTTTAGTGTAGATGGCTTATCTTCATGTCAGCCTGTTAATGCTTCAGGAAGTTTGTCTTGCATGTGGATGTTTTTATATTTGATGCAAGGTACCCAGAATGTATTATGCACACTCAGCCTGTTATTCATGTATCTTCTTATAGTCATTCTTTTGAAAGTTATATGAAGGGATGCAGGAGAAAATTCATTTTGGTGGAGTTGTTAAGCAGTGATTCTCACCAGAGCTGCGTGGTAGAGTCAAGCAGCATATAAAAAAGAATACTACTACAGTCTCTCTTCTCCTCACAGTAATTTGTTTTGAGGGTGTGATCAAGTTTTTAGGGGAATGCTCCCTATTTTTATATTGATGTAATGAAAGAGCCCTTGATTATTTTTTTTTGAGACAAAACCGAGTGTCAAATCTGAGTGTATTGACTTATAAATGATTTTTTTTGAGAATTGACTGCTGGGATTGTCACAGGTAATAGATCCAGAGAGTGGTAAGTATTGGTTCTATGCTCTGTAAGATCAGTCATAATGCCACCATGGAACTGCTGGATCAAGAGAGAAGGTCAATGTTCAGCAAAGGACTTAATTCCCTTAACATTAAATGTGCTTAAACTTAATCAGAATCTAAGTGAGAAGTCAGATCTCTTATTGGTGAAATACATTTTTGTGTCTGTTGGTGTTAATATAAGAGTTTCTTCAACTAAAGTATCTTATTGATATGTAAGGAGAATTTTAAATAATACCCAAAATCATCATATTAACAAGTTTACCAAAATGATACTGTTTTTTTTCCTGGTGCACATCTGTATCACTTGCAAATGTAGTAGACTCAGGGCTTTAATGATGCAAATTAATTTTGCCAGTGAGAGAAATGCCGATATAGGCTAAGAATTAATTTGGAGTCCAAAGGTGGAAGAGCAAACTATTAATTCATTACACCTGGCAGAAGCAATTCAGTATTTTCCGTTTGTTACTATGATATTTGATCTTAAATAACAAAGGAAACTGACCTTTCCCATGTATGTTGTGCATCAATTACAATTACTGGAATCCTCATCTCCCGGCCTGAACTGGTTGTATATTGCTTTCTTTGTTCTTCTGCTCTGCTGTCATCTTTTTTGAATAAACCTCTTAGGTCAGCTGCTTAAGAAAGAGAGTGCTGAAATCCTCATTTAGTTAGCTGCACAAGTGTAGGCCTAAGTATACAAGTGGTCTCTTGAAAATCAGGTGCCTAACATTGGAGCAGGGATTAGTACAATAGGAATTGTGTGGCACATTGGTAGTGGGGAGAATAACTAGAAGGTAGAAAGCTTTTAAGCCCTAGATTACGATTTCCTTCCATGGTAAGTCTTCTGGTAGTATATAGTACTGTTTTCAAAAAATGGGATACCTGGAGCATATTTTTTCTGGAATAAAATTGGTGACACAAGGCAGGGGTCCAAAGCTGCCAGCCCTTCATCTCCACTGCAGTCATCACTGCCCTATGTCCCTTGCAGCTGTGGGCGCCACCATGCTCTCAAGGTTGACTGGTGAAGGTGGGGGGGCAGAGTGCAAGGGCTGCTGTTGCTGCAGCCAGACACAACCCATGGAAATGGCAAGTTCATCGGAATGTGATGAAGGAAATGCAGTTGTATGTCTTCATTGCAGAGTTCATCTAAGTGTAGCTAAGAAAAGCTGAATATCATAACTACGAGTTGTGTTTTGTTTGGCTGGTTCTGTACATGCAAGTGGAAGAAGTGTGAGTAGCTAAGGAATTATACTGATGCAAAGTTTTTTAGCAAAAAAAACAGCTTCAGCAGGTCCATGTCTTTCCTGTGCTGAGGGCTCTAGAGCTGGACACAGGACTCCAGGTGAGGTCTCACGGGAGCGGAGTAAAGGGGCAGAATCCCCTCCCTCGCCCTGCTGGCCACGCTTCTCTTGAAGCAGCCCAGCATATGGTTGGCTTTCTGGGCTGCAAGCGCACATTGCCGGCTCATGTCCAGCTTCTCATCCACCAGTACCCCCAAGTCCTTCTCTTCAGGGCTGCTCTCAAGCCACTCTCCGTCCAGCCTGTACTCGTGTTTGGGATTTCCCCGACCCATGTGCAGGACCTTGCACTTGGCCTTGTTGAACTTCATGCGGTTCATGCAGGCCCACCTCTCCAGCCTGTCAAAGTCCCTCTGAATGGCATCCCTTCCCTCCATCGTGTCACCCACACCACACAGCTTGGTGTCGTCAGCAAACTTGCTGAGGCTGCACTCAGTCCCACTTTCCTTGCTCTCAAGGAAAGGTAACTTGTGATTTTGGGGTTTTTTTGGTCTGCTCCCATGTGCTAGACGAAGTACCTAGCTGCTTGAGTAGCAATGCTGTTAGGTTTATATTATATAGAGAGTTTGAGAAATCCTGCCTTACCTATCATGAAATGTTTTTGTGTAAGCGTCGACCTATGTGAGGAGCTAAATGGACTATTTAACTAACAGTACACAAAATGGTAGTTTAAGTAAAATACATGCTGCTGCTAACTGACTAAGCCTTCCTGTGTACGCTAATCCTAATTTATGTTAAATCGTAATTAGGACAGTTTTGTTTATTGCTTGTAGCCATGAGCACCTGGAAGACTGACTAATCCTATCCATGTTCTGGGGACAATCCAGCTGCTGTTGTTGACTCACAATGCAGAAATTTTGTATTTGTGAGTTGTTTTCACTGGTATTTTTTCAGACATTTATTCTATCATATCAGGAGCTGGAGCAGAAGAAGCATCCAAAATAAAATAGTTGAAGAGATTTGGGAGCAGGAGGCCAAAATCTAAATAGGCTAGCTGTGTTTCCGTCCAAACTATAAAATGGTACAAAGTGGTACCATAGCACAGAGATGATTAATGATGAGGAGAGAAAAAGGGGCACCATAAATTGAGTCTCAGGAGAATAAAAGCATAAGAATGGCTAACACTGAAGCCCACTTTCTGAAAAATTTCAAGTTTCCAATCGCATTGTCTTATTACAGGCTAAGTATAGGTTCTGACATAAAAGTGTATGTGTAAATGTTTTGTACCATGTCACTAGATATATCATGGACTGTGCCATCAGTTGACAAGAACTGTTTTATGTTTCTTGTATAGCGTGTCTTCTTAGCATGTAAGTAGGAGCACTCAGGTCGGTATAAAGTCTTACTGTGAAATATTTCTCCCTTTAGGAGAATTCATTCGAATAACTTAAAATGATCCATTTTAAAAGTCATGCAAGAACAGTAGCGTTTTACATTTTGTGTTGTTAAATCTTTGAGCTGTCTAGGTATCTCCTATGTTTAAAAGTTTTCTGCTAACATAACAAAATCTGCCATTACTCTGAGAGAAATGTCTCCTAATGTTTCATTGCCTTATCTTGTCAGGATGGAAAATATGCAAACTACTGTTAAGTGACAGTCATTTTCTCTGATTATTTTTGAAGCTAGCCCATGTAGAGATAATTTGCAGGATCTGGTGTGGAAATTTGGACCTAATTCTGCATTCATTATGTATTTAGAAGTACCATTGATTGAATTTGTTAGAGATTGTGGTAAAACAGGAATAAAGAATTAGGGACTAAAAGTGGAACACACAAGGGCGTATATAATAGTCCACACAAATGTGAGTGCAGCTGCTTTGCAAAACGTTCTGACTCTTCTCATGTTTGTTACCTTGTGATATTTGCAATTGCATGGAATTTCTTGCCGGATAAAATTATAAATGATTCTTGTAAGAAGGTAAAATTAGAAATTAAAAAATTGAAAGTGAACACATCCCTGTTAGAGATCCTAAAATGAATACCAGTTCTGTAATAATTTCATGTGAATTCTTCTTACAGACAGCAGAGAGCAGTAGTGTGATTGCCTGAATCAGAAGGAATGACGTTGAGGAATACTGAAAGGAACTAAAAAGTTACATACTTTAAAAAAATCAATTATTGCTTTTATACTGGTGCAATGTTTTTGAGAGACTTTTATAAAAGAATTTAGAAAAATGTGAAAAAATGACATTAACAATATGTTTTGTTCTAACCCCTGCTGGCAACTAAGCACCACGCAGCCGCTCGCTTACTGCCCCCCCTGATGGGATGGGGAGAGAACTGGAAGGGTAAAAGTGAGAAAACTCATGGGTTGAGATAAAGACAGTTTAGTAGGTAAAGCAAAAGCCATGCACGCAAGCAAGGCAAAACCAGAAATTCGTTCACTACTTGCTATCAGCAGGCAGCTGTTCAGCCATCGCCAGGAAAGCAGGGCTCCAGCATGCCTCATGGTGACTTGGGAAGATAAATGCCATCACTCCAAACGACCTTGCGTTCTTTCTTCTTTCCTCAGCTTTACATGCTGAACATGACATCATATGGTATGGAATATCCCTTTGGTCAGTTGGGGTCAGCTGTCCCAGCTGTGTCCCCTCCCAGCTCTTTGTGCCACTTGCTGGTGGGGTGGTGGGAGGAGCAGAAAAGGCCTTGACTCTGTGTGAGCACTGCTCAGCAGTAAGTAAAACATCCCTGTGTTATCAACACTATTTTCAGCTCAAATCCAAAACCTAGCCCCATACTATATACTATGAGGAAAATAAACTCTATCCCAGCCAAAACCACCACAAAATAAAATAACCATAATGGAAATCGTTGTCAAGAAAAATGCTTACACACAGTAAAAGAAGTGAAAGCGGAGGGTGGTTAACGGGGTGCTTAAGGAAAGTGAAAGATGGATTACTGTCATAGCTGTGTGTAGAACTGCCCAAAATATAGTGTGATTAATAGCAGAAGACAAATATTAGCTCACCAACCATAGTTAAATGACCAATTTTACTTGGATGCATACTGAATAGTCTAAAAGTTGATGAATTCAATGAAACTAATTTTCAGAAAACATGAACTATACTAGTAATTTACAAATCAGTATCTTTTTCATCTTAGGAGTTCATAGGTACAGATCAAACCACATTAAAACATTCAGGGTATAAGTCATTATATAAAATGTGAAATATTTTTTCTGAGGACTTCAAAATAGTTTCTTTCATGTATCTCACTTCCTCATTTGATATTGTATTAAAACAATATAAAAATTTGCAGTTTTGGTTTTCATCAGTGACTGTGTTTTACCCTCCAGCATTTTCCATAGTAAAAGCAGGATGTAGACTTTTGTTGGTAATGAGCAGATATAAATACCTATGAGTCAGATAAATTATGCTGTATCCCTTCATTCCAGAGAAACTGCTACAGTGAAGGATGTAAGCAGATGCTGTTGCCCTGGAGATTGCTCATTTGAGTCTCCATTGCAGCAGGTCTGCATTCCTTGCTTCTCTTTAGATGTTTTCATTTATGTATACAAGTCAGATGGACAAAGGCTACAAATTAAATGGAACCAAATAAAACAGTATACATACAGTATATATGTGATGTTGAAAATGGCATATGGTTTATAAGGAATATTAGTAAGAGATTGCACTGGAATAGTACCTTTTAGCTGTTAAAGAAAATCTTAGAAATATAACCGTGGCATGTGATACCAGTTTGGTCATCTCTTCACAGTGTTAATCAGCTTAGTATAGAACTAAACATAGAGGCATGAAATTTCAAGTCTGCCAGGCTATTCTGAGCGCCTGAGTTTGTGTGCCTCATCTGAGATATGAGAGGCAGCAATGGGGATTTTCTGATAAATGAATTACTGAGGTGTCAGTGTGGAAAAGTTTTTTTTCTCGTTTGCTACTGTAGGCCACAAGACCTGATATGAAGTGCACTGAATTAAAAAGGAAAGCTGCTACATTCCACAAATTATCCTCAGAGCTCTGAAAAAATATTGTTAATCTCACAATTTTCATTCTGTGAATTTCTTTCCATTTTTTTCCCCCCCTCATAACTAAACGTCCTTCATTTTGGAAGCAGGTGTCCTTTAACAGTTAGAAGTTGTTTGTCTTTTTTAGTTGGTGTTTTACAGAGGTTTTGATAGTACAGGCTATGCTTGAAGTACTTGTGACCCTCAATTTTGAGTTTTATGACGTTGCATGTTTCTAAGATTCTCCCTTTCTTTGTAGAGCCTTAATGTTTCTTGAGCCTGAGAAAGCATGACAAATTCTAGAAAAAGCTGTTAAGCAGCAAGTTGCTTTTCAAAAAGATGCAATCTCGAATGTTTTTACTTTACTATTATGTAATTTCATGCTTTCATGCCACTTGTTTGAACTTGTATTATCAGCTAATTTGTGGAAAATACAGAAAGCTTAAACTATGTGTAGAAAATACGTATTTAAATAGTTTTGGCTCTACCGTCTACACTCTCAAATCCTGCGATCACTGCATCTGCAGAGTATATGAAAAAATAATCCTTTTAATGCATTCACTGCCCAGATATGTCAACACCTGCATCTACCAGCTGGCTGAAGTCAGTATGACTTCTCTGCTATAGCTTTTCATAGAATAAGAATTATTTACTGATTTTGTCTGTTTGAAGACCTGATTTGACTGGTAGGCTTAAGTGATTTAAGGTCAGTAACAGTGCACTTTCTGAGCAGTTTGTTGTATGACACCTTTTCTGCTCAAGTGCTTGTTGACTGCATTAAGGGGAAAGCAGCTTCCTAACTGGTGCACAGTTAGTAATATAAATGATTCAATGTTCCTGAAACCACAATAGCTTTTTATTGCAAGGAGTGATTTTGGGGATGTTGAACCTTCAGGTAACATTCAAATCATGTCGATAGTAGGCAGGCTTTCTTACGTCTCCTTTTATTTTGTCCTTTCTGAAATTGCTTCTTCAGCTTCTGTTGAGTTCATCACTGAATTATGTTTGCGTGAGATAAATGTCTCTGGCTGCAGCATTGTTTCTAGAAAGTACCATAATCACATATAACTGCCAGTATTATCAGCTAGATACTCAGTGTATTTTCCTTAGCTGTTGTCCACTCATAAAGGACTCCTGACAGTGATACCCCTCACAACTTACCTGTTTTGCTTTCAGTTGCCAGAACTGCATCTTTGAGCATTAAATGCACTTTTAAAGCTTAAGCTTCCAAATGCTTGGAAGGAAGGAAGGATTGCTGTCAGTGTGACTTATGACAACGATGGAAAAAAGTGAACGTCAGTTGTAACCTGTATTTTTGTGTATCTTCTGTCTCTCATGAGGGGAAAACAAGTGGTTTATAAAGTCCTGTAATGTTTACAATGGAGCTTGTACGTTCACAAGTTCTTTTACAGTGTTTTGAAAGGCAAAGTAAAATTACCCAAAAGCAAAAATCTCAAATCAAATTTGGTAAGTGGAAAACAAAATCCACGCTAACGCAAAAGCCTCTCTTCCAGAGTATCCGTCAGGTTTCCCATGGTATGGGAGGTTGTAAGGATACTGTGAATGGTTGGGTAACTTTGGGGAAGACCACGTTAGCTTGCCAACTGTTAGGAAGTCTACTCAAATTTCTCTGGATGGAGTTCAGTTGTGTCTCAATATATCTGAAATCAGGTGAGACAGAACGACTAACAACATTAGTTGTACCTAATTTGTCAAAACCATTGTTTTAAGTTATTTTGCTATAGTAAATATTGCCTAATATCAGCATTTCTTCTCTAATACAAATTTTCTGTCATTTAACTCACTGTTACAGGATAATTACTCCAACAGTAGCATCAGTCGTGCAGACTTCGTAGAGCATTATAATCATGAAGAAATTAAAATAGACTTTCAAAGTATTCTTAATTCCATTTGAGTCACAGAAAATGTTTAAAGCAGTCTGTAGATAGATTTTTTTTGTTTGTTTTTTTGGTGTGTGTGTGTATTTCTAGCTGTAACATTTCTTTCTAAATCAGAAGCACAGAAAGCAACTAAGAACTGAGGGGAAAAAAGCCCTACAAAATTATATGACAGTGTGTAGTAAAAGTACCTTTTCTGTTATGTCAGTAGCAATTTCTTTCTGGTTGGCAGCACATTCGTGATCATTAAGTTATCAAATTTTATTTTATGTTTGAATGTGTTGATTGACTTTTTTCCAAAATCATTTCTGTGGTAGGTGTTAGCTGATTGCTTTTTAATTTTGGAAAGAGTTAAGCTCCTTTTCAGGAGACGGCTCCTGATGTAGTTCTTTTATTGTGCACTAGAAAGGAATATGACAATGCCAGAAGTGTGGCAGATAGCTCAGAATAGGTCTGGTGTGACAATGACCTTATTCTGATGCTGAATATATTTGTGTTCTGCTATGGAGAACCCAAGATAACGAGTGATTCCCAAAACAAGAATTAGAGTCTGGGTTATAACTTAATGCAGTGAGAATGTCCCTACAAACAGTAAGAAGTTAATGCAATCCATATATAACCTGATTTTTTTTCTATTAATTTTTTGCTCAAGATCTCCATTATTTCAGTAGGAATCATGTGTTCAGTTGCAAAATTAAAACTTATTTCAGTTGCAATGAATATGTGAATGTTAATTTACATCTTCATTTTGTAAATTAGTCAATTAAGGAAGGGAAGAAGAAAGAGAGATGGAATCATACTGTGGTGGGTTGACCTTGGCTAGCTTCCAGGTGCCCACGGAGGTGCTCTGTCACTCCCCCTCCTCAACTGGACAAGGGGAGAGAAAATACGCTGAAAGACTTGTGGGTTGAGACAAGGACAGGGAGGCCACTCAGCAATTACTGTCACGGGCAGAAGAGACTCAAATTGGGGAAATTAATTTAATCTATTGTCAATTAACACCGGAGCAGGATAATAAGAAATAAGTATAAATCTAAAAGCACCTTCCCCTCACCCCTCCCTTGTTCCCAGGCTCAACTTCACTCTCGATGTTCTCTACCTCCACCCCAGAAGCGGCACAGTGGGACAGGGAATGGGGATTGCGGTCAGTTCATCACATGTTGTCTCTGCTGCTCGTTCTTCCTCACACTCTTCCCCTGCACCAGTGTGAGGTTCCTCCCACAGGAGACAGTCAGTGGGAAGGACCCACTTCTCCAGTGTGGGTCCTTCCTGTGGGCTGCCGTTCTTCATTAACTGCTCCAGCATGGGTCCTTTTAATGGGTGCAGTCCTTCAGGAACAGGCTGCTCCAGTGTGAGTCCCCCATGGGGTCACAGGTCCTGCCAGACGACCTTTTCTAGTGTGTGCTCCTCTCCACAGGCCACAGGTCCTGGCAGGAACCTGCTCCAGCACGGGGTCTCCATGGGATCACTGCCTAACCTGTTCCACTATGGACCTTCATGGGCTGCAGGGGCACAGCCTGCCTCATTACGGTCTGCTCCATGGGCTGCAGGGGAATCTCTGCTCTGGCGCCTGGAGCAGCTCCTCCACTCCATCTGCACTGACTTCGGGGTCTGCAGAGTTGTTTCTCTCACATAGTCTCACTCCTCTCTCCCGGCTGCTGTTGTGCAGCATTTTTTAACCCTGCTTAAAGATGTTATCATAGAGGCACTACCACTGTTGCTGATGGGCTCAGCTTTGGCCAGTGGTGGGTCCATATTGAAGCTGGCAGACATTGGTTCTGTTAGACATAGGGGAAGCTTCTGGCATGTTCTTTCAGAAGCCACCCCTGCAGACCTTCCACTACATAAACCTTGCCATGTAAGTGCAAGACATATACCCTCAAACCTGCAGCTGAGTAGGTATACTCAGAACAGTAGACTGAATGAACAAACACTTTCTGGCAGAAATACTTCTTCTTTGCAAAACTGATGAACCGGACTTTATGACAGATTTTGGTACCAGGTTTTTGACACAGCACTGTAAATATCCCCAAATCACTTTGGTATTGCCTAATGATCAAATAGTCTAGTTTGTGCAGGAATAATGCTACTGTGCTTTGTCAATGTCACAAATGCTGCATACAAATAGTACAATTTCATCAGCTAAAGACTAAATTATTAGAAAAAGCCTATGTAATCTCTGTGAAAAGCAAGGGCTTCTTCACTTCTGCTGAGATCTCACAATGAAGCTATAATATAGTAAGTAACCCAGAGAAGATGATGAAAGAACAATGACTTGTTAAGATAGGACTTGTGAAAATAACATTGACAGACGAAGCCAAGTCAAGCTAATGAGGGTTTTTTTATTATGAGGTAAAGCTTATTGAACTTTTTCTACCAGTTAGATTTCAGATGATGATATAAATCATCATGTTTTGGCCGTTACAGCACTGGTTTCTCTGTGGACCCAGAAGTAGCTTTGATGCATCAGAACTAATACTTTCCATTAAGTATTCTGTTTTTACCTGCTTCCTGCCTGTGTGAGATTACACTTGCTTTGTAAATGGAAAAGGTTATTAAAGACAATGGGAGCTTTGGCACCAGCATGATTATTCTAACAATTTATTGGTGTAGCGCATTATGAAGAGTAAGGCACATTGAATTCATAGAACTAATTTAGAACCTAGTCTGCCTTTTCTAATTGTGTGTGTGCGCACTCTTCTTGAAATCATTGAGAGATTTTAATATAAATTCAGTGTGGTGTGAAGCCTTATTCTTATTTGTGCTAAAGCATTCAAGTCTTACAGTCCGTTTATGATGTTTGTCTACTTTACTGCTAATGATGCTGCTGAACTGTAGACAACTATAAACAAGGTCATCAGGCAGAATATATTAACAGAAATATTTTAATATCATGCTTCTTCTACCTCTTCAAATGGACTTAGTATTTAAATGAAACTTTAACTCTCTACAAGTAAAATGGAAGTTTTATTGTGTTCTTTTAGTAATACTGTGCTGCTGTTAGACTTTGTAATATGTGATTTGCTATGTTCAACCTTTGAAAAGTGAAGAATCCTAGTATTCATCAAAAGTTTTTGTGTTAAACTAAAAACTTAAAAGGCAAGTAAAAATTTTTGACTCGGCGAACATGACTAGAAGACTAGAGGATCTTGTTTAAATGACTAGAGAACTTTTGATCCTGCTGGGAGAGGGGCCGAAATCAGTGTGCATCATGAGTTTTTTGTGAAATCTATAAGAAAAGAATCTGAGTTCTATTCTAGTTCACAGAAAATTACATTAAGATGGGAAATATTAATTAAAGGTAGAAACTGGAATAAGCAGCTATCCTTGAGGTGTTCGGCATACAGAATAAGGATTCTGCCACTACAGAATGGCATGGAGCAAATCTGTTAGTAATATAAATGAACGCTCAGTTTTTCCAAACAAAAATAATAATTTGCACCTATTTTTTTGATACAGAGTGAAAAAACAATGTGGCAGAGTTGTATTTCCCACATTTTTTAGATTTCACAAAGGTAGTCCACAGGGAAGTAACTTCGCTATGTATGAGTTCTTAAAGGACTACGAGACATTTAGAAACTTCCATGATGCAGTATTCTAGGCTAGACGGTGGTACAAGCTGTGACCAGTGATTCTCAATTTTTAATGAAGGTACCTCTATTCTTATGTCTACCAAGAAGTTAAGGAAGTTCAGAATATCTTTTTATATCCTTACTGGGATAGATGTGTATACAACTGAACAATACATAGTTCTGATGTTTTTGTAACTGAGACCAGACATAGAAGACCAGCAGAATAGTTGACTATCAAGCAGGAAATGAATATATTTTTTTTTTTCCTGACTGCTTATACAATTATGGGTTAGGAAGAGGGAGACCCTGCTCTTCATTTTTATGTAGCAAATAACCCTCCCTTTATGGATGGGAGAGACCTAGATGCAAATATGTGAATGTGTGGGAGTGATATCTTCAGTCTCTACTGTTTGTCTTCTTCCAGAGGATACCTCAGTCTTTTAGTTTTCTTTCATATGTATTTATCTTTACGGCAGAGGAAATGCGTGCCACAGTAGTGGTTTGTATTACTGCTTTTTTCCCCTTCTTTGATCTTACAGTACATATCTTGTCTCAAGTTACTGAAGACTTTCCTTCCTATAAGTAAATTAACAGGTCTGTCCATTGGAAAGGAAATGTGTTCCCTCGCACCAGTGACAGTTCCTTGATAGCAGCAGAATGTTGAGCTTGTTGAGTCATCAGATTGGCTAATTTGTTACATTTTGTTAATTTGTAACATTTTACTATAGCTTTGAAACAAAGAGTTCTTTGGATATTGTGGCCAGATGTGTCAAAGCTTAACCAATAGTGAGTAATTTCACTGGGTAACAGTTTGTCAGTTTGGTTTTTAGTCTAGCAGCTCTGTCAAATTAACTGCAGATACAAGATCAGATGTATGTCTTGACAAGCTTGTTCATACTCAACAGATCTGCAAACTTGATTTTTCAGAGGTAGGAGCTACATTGTTGTAACCCACTAAATAAAATACGTGGCTTGAGAAAAAACTCATTTTTGTATAGAACTGTGCTAGATTCCAGGAATATAGTTGCCTGGAAGAAAAAGGAGCTTTTCGGCTGGATCTTATCCTGCTGTATGAGGTATGTGAGGATGTCTTTGCTTTTTTGCAAGTCATTCCAGATCCACTTCACATAGCTTTATACCTCCTGAATTTAGGACATGAGTAAATGCATAAGCTCAGTTTTACAAATTATTAAAGGGTCCTGAAGATGAAGTATGACGTACATACTGCAAGCCATACTTACTGTATGGACTGTTGGCTTACAGAGTGGTTATTCAGAAAGTGAACACCAGGGTGGCGGCAAGTTTACAGATAAATGAGGATGCAGTAACAGCTCTGTGGACTATATGCTTCTGCATCTACCTCTCTGTCTAACACGTTGTAATAATTAGGCTGTCTTAAGTCAGCTCTAATGAAGTGTTTCCTTTTTTAAAGGTGGGGAAAGGTGCATATAAGGAAATCTATCCATTAGGACTTAGCATAACCGAAGCAGAATTAACGCAGGAGCACGTGGACAATTTTCAAAAGCTGAACCCTTGGCCATAGGTACAGAAAACCCAAACACAGACAAAGCAGATTATAAGCTAGGAACTGTGAAGATTCTTTTGACGGTTTTTTGAAATAGATTTCTAGAGGCAAAAAATATAAAAAATATTTATCTCTGAGATATGACTACATTTGTCTTTTTTTTTGAACTCATGAATTTTTCGTCAGAGAAACGATTCACTTTTTTTCTTTTTCTAGATTTTTAGTAATATAGGTAAGATAGTAAGACGTGACTATGGTAGGGTGTTTTTGAGTGCGTGAGTAGGGGGAACTAATTCTATAAAAATAACCTAATTGGATCCAGTTTCCTGAACAACCCTGAAAATTACATATCAGGACCATAATTACATATTCAGAAGTTCTCCATAAGTATCCAAAAAGGCATTTTGTTACCCTTCTAGTTCCTACTTGAAACGCTTCTGATGTAGGCAGACAAAGTGTTATAGCAGCAGAGAAGCAGAAAATGCAGTTAAAACAACTGTTCTTACTTGCAAGTGTTGACAGACCTAATTAATTGCTAGGCCCATGATATGGGTGATTATACCAGGAAGTGCTTCCTGGTGATCAAGGGCTAAGAAGAAGAGATTAGAATATGAGAAAGGGCATCGTAAACTGCTGGGATTCAGTGAAGTTGGGTGGCATCTGTACATACAGATGAAGTGTAGAGAAGAAGTAGAATCAGAATTAAATAAGCGCACAGGATGCAGCTCGGCTTCAGTTGTGGACCATAAGGTGGTGAAGGGATTGATGGAGAGGATCTCCCTGCCTATGTCACTCAGATGTGATTTTCAAAAATTGTAGTGTGGTGCTTCCTTGGTACAACAATGTCGGATTTTCTTCTCAGGTACATATTCATCTGTGGAGTGGATTTTTCTGTAAATATTTTAGAAAGGGCTGAAAAATTTTAATTGTCTCTTGTTTGTGGTGTTTTTTGGTTAGAAATTATGCTGATTAATATTTTTCCTTAAAGGGCAAGATCACAGGCACAATTGCCTCTGAAAATTACTGAATTTATAAAACTATTAATTTCTCAGTGGTGTCATTAAAAGAAAAATATTTTATGAAAATGTATTTGACTTCACAGATAATTATTCAGATTGTGGGAGTTATTACTGCCATTTTAAAGACATTTGCCCTCTCTATCATATTGACCATTTCAGTTTGACTCTTATCAGAATTGGTAGACACTCTCCATGCTAAAAAGCAGTATCTAGCTTTAAATTTTAGTTCTCTTAATTGATTTTATGACAGAACACAACCAGCAACAAAATTTTAAACTGACATTAAGATAAAATGAGCACAATACTGAAAATGTCAAGTATTCATATTTATGTTCAGCTCAGAAAGCTCTTCTCTGTTCAAATAAAGATCGAAAATAGGTGACATAAACCAACGTTGTGAGTAGGACTATCGTCTTCTACTATTCATGGACTGCGTAAGTACCAGTAAACAGTTTGACATATCTCTTAGCTTTACATAACTCAGACAGTAGAGTAATAACATTACAAACTCAGTGATGTAATATTTCAAATTAGTAAACTTTCACTACAAGCCTTTTATCTGAATTCGGTAAAAACAGTAAAATTGACAAGTAAAATTAGTCCCTTTTATGATTCCCTTGGATACAGTGAACTGTATTGTGAACCAGATTTGGCTCAATATTTGGAAACAGAGCCTGGTAGACTCTGTTGAATTAGTGGATACCGATTAAAGCCTTTAGAGATTCGGAATATCTTCCTGTTCAATGGTGTTTGTTTTCTTCATTTTCAAAGCTCATTGTATTATTTTCTGTTCCTGAAAATAATAAGAATGTTCCTAGTGGAACACACAATCACATAACCTCAAACACAGTTTATTTTACCAATCTCTCTTTGCTTTTTTTTAAACACATTCTTAGTCATATATTTGGCATATTTTATGGCAGTACAAAAAGCCATCATCTTTTCTGTTTCTTTCTTTTTGTCATGTGTGTGCTCTTCATCTTACAAGCATTAAAAGAACCCTCTGACTAGAATGTTAGGTGATCTTTATTCTTACTATATCTGTGAAAGAAAGCAAACATTATTTTGAAAATGTAACTGAACTTAAAAAAAACCCCTGATTACTCTAGGCAGTAAATGGGCCTAGACCACTTAAATTTTATTTTGAATGAGTTAATTTTTTTAATATAAAATTATTTCAGGTGCAGTAGGCTACAAAACAGATTAAGTTTTGCAAGGCATAATTTATGTCTTATAATAGCTTTCCCTTTGTAGCAGGTCAAAATGAATTCTGTAGTTTAAATTATTTTTTTTGATATTAACAACTTAACAGCTGTTGAATCTCTATCAGGATCACGATAATTTTTTAAGCTTTAAGAAAGCTACAAAGAGAGTTTTAAGGCAATACAAAAAGCTGCTTGAATTACTAAGAAATCCGTTTTTTCCACTAGCAGAGAAGCAACAGAATTCGTGAGCTGTCAGAAAAGCAGAATATTTGTACAAGGTACAAAATATTCCAAAAGCAGGTTGCATTCATTATGTATTTCATCAGTAAGCACTGTAGGCACACTCTTGCGTTTCAGTGCCAAGTGAAGTTCAATGCCAGTAGAAGGTCATCAGAGAATGAATGTATTCCAACGCTATTATTACTGTATGAGGTATTGCTCATTTTACCCCTTCAGCGTTTGGAGAGATAAATTTTATAATCCTGAAGTTATTTGGATTAGCTGCTTAGAACCTTTTTGTAAATTATAATACTCTAAAGCACCTAATTTTTACATTTTTGAGCTAAGAAGAACTTATCAAACAGAAACACTGCATACTGTACATATGCCAAAGTAGTTCATAGGAGGTTTGAATACCTCTGAATGGCGTGGTGCCAGTGACATCTGAGCTGACTGTGCTGTTTTAAAGTAACAATCTAGAAATGCTTTTTAAGCTTAAAAATTTTAAATCTCAACTATATAAAGCTCTTGCTATTTATAAGCAAAATAAAGAGAAGATATTTTAGTGCAGTGGGCCAATAGGTAAGAGGTTATGAGATTGTGAGCTAACATAATGGAAGGATGAAATGGGTGATAAAGAGAAAGACCCAGCTGCATACACTTAGAACAAGTCTGTTCTGAGTCTAGTTCCATCTTCTCTAGGTGACTGTGTTTTGAAACAGGGATAATAATCTTGCCCAGTAGCGAAGGTGCATGGGGATTGTTGGTTATGGCGTATTATGTAGTTGGGAGTTACAGAAACAATTCATTGCTGAAAGTAAAATAGGTGCTGTTGTAACTACATTATTTTACAACCAGTATTTATAGATATCAGTTAGACCCACTGGCAATGGTAATGAGTCAATAGATCCTTAAAGTTATAAGTGCAGGATAAACATTTGTTGGCAAAGGAAGATACATTTTTTAAACTAGAAGTATTCAGGCCCTAAATGGAAAGATATGGACTGCACAAAATTTTCTGAATAATTTCTGTGGAAAATAAATAAGGCTTGGAGATCTACTGACCTCTCTCCAGTTGTCAGCCAGTGTTGATGGCAAAATCAAAGGAGATTTCCTAAGGGATTTTTTTCTTCTTGAAAATTCAAACCAAGTTACGTGAATTTCTAGGGTTTTTTTTACTATAAAGTTATGGAACAGTCCCAAAGATGTATGTAGAAGCCAGCTTTGCTTTTCAAGCTTGCAATTACATGGGCTTCATTTGCATTGTCATAGACTTATTCTCATAGAAATCTCATCCTGTATGCATGACAAGATCTCCATTCAGTGACAGAAGGCCAGTGTTTGACAGATACAGATTAGGAATTAATTAGCTGGACACAGGAATTGCTATTCATCTCAGCTAAAGCTATTTCTGGCAGCTGGGTTCAACTATAAGAACCGTCTCCTAGGTCCCTGTGATGGGCACCTGTCCATGAGCATACATTGGCCTCTTAATACATTTCATAGAGAGAAAAGGCCTCACTGGGAAGCTCAATGATTTATCTTCAGGAAAATATGCTTATGCTAAAGATAAGTTACCATGTAGTGGTAGTATGGGAGAAAGATTGTAGTCTTTGTGAATAATTATGTTACTGATGGCGAGTGCTAAGCAGACTCTCATAATTTTTTTTTTCGATACTTTTTTTTTGGGCAATGTCAAATTAAGACATTCAGAAGGTATTCGATTGTTTTAAAATAATAATTAAATTTAAGACATTACATTGGTAGAACTTTATCCTTGATTTTGGGTGCTGGATGATTTGTCTCAAGCTTTTCTCTGTACTTCAAGTGTAGAGGCAGGAATTTTTTTCTTAATGAAAGCTTACATCCAAAGGGTGTAATCCTTTGGATTACATCCTGATTCCAGCTGCCAGGGTTTTCAGACATGTGCAGGTAATAATTAAGCTTCGTATGGTAAAGCAGCATGGTCAGTTACCACAGACAACTAATAGAAATTCTGATATGACAAGGGCAACAAAACTGTTGTAAATAACTATGCCTGTGGATGTTTTAGTCTTAGAAGGCCTGATTAAACACTCACTCAAGCTCACAGGAGCCATAAGATGGGACTAAAAGACTATGACTTTGTTCTTGGAGAGCTGCAAATTTCAGTTTTCTTTCAGTGACTTCAGTGGAGTTGTACTGAAAGAAAACTCCTGAAAGGGACTATATTCTGTACTATTATTACCAAAGGAGAATTACGTGAAAACTAGATGAAAAAGAAACATGTTAAATATCTCTCAATAGAAGATTTATCCAGTGCTTAGAATGTCATTACTTACGACTTCTAGACAGTGGAAACAACATCATGACTTTGAGGAAAGAGGTGACAAATAGGAAAACCAAGCTACTTCTGACCCTATATTGTCATATTTTTGACTTGAGATCACATGAAAAGGAACAAAACAAATAAACTGAGGGAAGTGAAGGGGCATTGACAGTTATACTTTAGTCTATACCGAACAATGTCTATTTCTTTATTCCCTGTAATACCAAAGTAAGATTATTCTTCAGCTGGCAAAAGTTGTCCATGGCTCTCTGTAGAGCTATCATTGCTAGATTTTTCTTTAAGGTAAATTCAATGGCATCATGAAACTTGTGCATTTGCATTTGACATTCTCAAGCTCAAAAACTCAGGAACAGCAGTATATCTTCTTGAAACCTGAAGTTCTTCCCTCATCTCAGCATACCCTTTTGGCTAGTTTAGGAGCTTTCCACTCAATATTGTGGTTTTCATGAACCACTTCTTTTTGTTCTAAGGTGCCTCAAGGTTCACACATTTATAAGGGTCTTGGCTACCCCACTGTAAATACCGGTTGGTAGCACAATACCTGAATATCTACTACATTTTCTGACTCTAGCCTTATATGTCTTACTGTTGCACCTCCCAGTGCAAACCTGGCTCACTTTTCTTGGTCCTTTCTAAGGCAAAAGCCCTCATTAATGTCAAGTTAAAATGGGCTGCAGAGTTTTGCTTTTTATTCTTTGTCAGATATTTCATGACAGCCTGGAATTTGCACTAACCTCTGTTTGATCTTGCGCACTTTGACAACCTCAAACTGGAAGTTTGTTAAAGGGTGCCAATGTATCTTGCATATTAACATCTGTGTTAAATGGACGTTTTTAAAAGCATTTTGATAGAATTTGACACCACGTAACTATTTAATGGTGACAATTGTACGCTTTTATCATTGGAATTATTGTTCCCAGTCATATCAATTGGCATATCATTTGGCAATGTTTCTTGAATTCTGTCTGGAAAAAGCTACGGATTCAGTTATACCTGTGCGTTGTATTTCAGGAATATTTAATGAAGTCACACATTTCTCAGAAGTAATCTTTTGACATATTCAGGTCACGTATGCATTTTAGTGGGCTATAGCTGAGCACAGGAAAATGTGATGAACAGAATGGTACAATTTCTATAGTATGTATTTCAGTATTAGAAAGGAAGCTCTTCCTTCTTGACTAACACCTGTCTACTGTGAACTGTCGTGTGCTGCAACAGGAAAGGAAGATTTCCTCTTTATGAGCTGGCTTGATCTTGGTCCACACAGGTTGAGTACAAAGGGCTACTGCTCCGTCTACTTCTTCTCTGGGATGTGGCTGTGGCAAATAGCAGAGTGTAATTCATGGGTGCCTTGACAGTACAGAAAAATAAATGCAAAGAATAATTTTCTTTGGACACAGCATCAGCTACTTCAGCCCTTGCTGCTGTTTATAGCAACAGCACTGTCTTTGCTGTAGGTGAAGTCATCTTTGACTTGGCAAAATGTACAGGCAGGGTCAAGTCTATGTGGGAGTATATTATCATGTTTAGAATGCTAACAGTTTAACTGTGACAAATTTTAAAGTATAAGAATCACTTCAGATAAAATGCCTCTACATCCAATGCTGCTGTTTTCCCTGGAGGCGGTCATCATAGTCCTCAGATTCTTGCAAAATTTGAACTTGCTGTCTTTTCTCAGACAAATTAGCAGTGATTACAACTGAGGAAAGACTGTAAGCCATGACACGGTAATTATTCTGAGAGATAATTAAGAAGCAGAATAGAAAAATGTTACTGAAGGATGAAGACAGCAAGCTATATTATAACTTAAAGCAAAAATGCTGAAACTCACATCCATATGTGACTGTATTTTTGTGTGTTGTGTTATGCTATAGAAAATGTAGTCATCTCACCAAATATCCATCATCTTTTTTTGCCCCAGGAGGTCACAGTTGTAAGAATTTGAGACAGAAGGGATTCTGAGAGCTTGTCCAACCGTTCCATCGTCTTCTCCTGAATGAATATCAACTGTATCTAAAGCGTTCTCTGAAAAGTTCTCTAACCTGTTCTTGGAAATTTGCAATGATGGGTATTGCATAGTGTCCCTAGGCAAATGGTATCAATGTTCACTGCCCTAATTGTTAGAAAATGTGGCAAAATCCGAAATAAATTTCCCTTGCTGTACTTTAATCCCTTTATGTCTACTCTGTACTTAATGGACACAGAGAATGGTTTATTGACTTTTTCTTTACAGTAGCAGATATGGAAAATTATTCTTTTGTTTTCCTTTAATCTTCTCCTTTGTGAAGTTAGTCCCTAAAAGAAGTGACGAATCCAAAACGAATTTAATTCAAAATGATGGAGGATGTTCAGCTGGTTGACAACAGGGCTTGATCTAATGCTGATTGAAATGAATAGGAAAGTGATCTTGATTCACAGAAACTGCATTTTTACCACATAAAGTGTCAATGCCTTCGTTCCTGCTGCAGCCAGGCATGCAGATTGCTGGGCAGCACAGAGCTGGCTAAGCTTCTCAAATACGTTGACAGTGTTAGCTGTACCATGTCCCAGCCCCTGGCCAGCTGGATGAAGGGGACAGAATATTCGTGCCATCCAGCATACACAGATGGTATTCTTTACTTTTTATTCCCCATGCTTATGCTGTCTGCTTATCTACTTTCATAGTCATGTTTGCCATCTATTTATTTGTGTATGTACAATTAAATTTCCTTGTTTTCTCCTCCCCTTTTACTTCGTCTAGTTGTTTTACATGGTGGCATATGTGGAATGCTGTGACTTTAATTACATGTTTAGCATGCAAATTGATGAGATAAGCTTGGGAGAAGTCAGCAAAAAGCCAAGACAAACTTAAAAAAAAGTCCTATAGATTTTGTTAAAAATTCCTGCAGTTTACTTTGCAGTTTGACAGCATAAGTTAATGTTCTTAGTACTGTTTCACATTCTAAGAAAGTACGTACCTATTCTCACACCTTAAGAAAATAATTTTAATATATAGGAATATACAAGCAAGTTAGAATTCACTTCCTCCTTCACTCGTGCAGTACCTAATTCTATATTAGAAACTTAATATTGTACTACTAACAGTAATAATTCAAGATCAAAGGAGAGAAGTTGAAGTTCTTTTGAAAATCTTTCTATTTTTAATTTTCAGGAGTGGGTTTTTTGAAATGTCTGATCCAGTCTCATGATCTAATTCTATCTGTATAGTTAAAAGTGCAATGACAAATTGCATATATGCTTGAAGCCTCTTGAGTTACACATACTACAGTTATTGGAATTATCACTTTATTTCTCTTGTCTCAGAGCACTCTGGGGAGCTACTTGCAGTCTGCTCCTTTAACCATATTCATGTATGTCTCAGAAAGGGAAGGTTCTGTTCCTCTTCAGTGCCATGTTTAATCCCAGATGGCCCTTTACTGCTTTATGTTCACCTGTCTACAAAAAAAAGCAGCAGCAGACATATTTCATCAAGATTATTTTTGGGTATCAATTCATATATATGTATATGTATATTCACACACATGCATACACATTTATATTGCACCAGAGCAAAATATGTATTTATATATGGCACTTGATAACCTAACCACGTGACTTGAAGTGCTCCTGAATATAATAGCCTGTGTGAGTGGAGATGACTACTGTGCATCTTATCACTGCTGCTTGAGTGTCATCTTAGAGCTGTATCCCACATTACGCTGTGTCAGCAGTCTGAACTTTGCTGAAAGACTGTTGACATCAGTGCATTGCCTTCTTTGCCCTTTAACACACTCGATTTCAGTACCTTACTTTAGCATTCCTTTGTCGTGGTCTGCAAACTTCAGAGTTTAGTTTTATGTGCACGATAGGAAGCAGAAAGACAATGCACTCTAAAGTTATCAGAAAGAAATTGCATCCTGTAAATGAGTCCTGGGGTAGTTCTGCTAGCCTTTTTCTCTAGATAATCTTGGGTATTCAGGGAGCATGAATATCTATAAATACCCCTTTTTATTTTTTGTTTTCAGTTCTTTATATTTGCATTTGCAATTACTGGGAAACTGTTCCATGCTGGCACATCCTAGATTGATGAGGGTACCTCCATCCAACAGGAATAGAAACCCTTTATGTTGGCACACAGATCATGAACTGGTATGATAGAAACATCACTTGCATAATTATGGTTCAGTTTAGGCTGAAGACAAAGTAGGCATTTCCACCTTAATTGGTGCCCTTGTCTCTGAGAGGTCTGTTTCTTCCAAATTCTTTTTCTCTTAAGAAATTCAGCTACAATGTAATTAGGACTGCAGAAAAACCAAGCAACAAAAATGTGAGTGTTGGTGAAAGTGCAGGCAGCACAAGTACTTCTTGAAGGTATGCAGCATGAAAACATTATCCTTTCCCTTCCCCTCATGTGATCCAAATGCATGAATTTACTAGGACAACCTGGTGGTGTAATTAAGTGTACTTTCAGATTAGCAAATGAAATTCAGAGTTTAAGGGAGTAACTGATTTACAGGTCATGAGTAATGTTTCCCAAACACAGATATTATCTACAGTGTGTTTCAGTATCAATAGGAAACTCTGCTTTTACTCATTTTTCAGTCATGGGACTTTCTAAGCCTATGACATTCAATAGAAGATCAAATCCTGTATAGGGCTAGAAATATAATACAGTAAATACAGCTTATTTTTTTATTAAAACATTGGTAGATTGTTTAAAAAGTGCACTCCTTTATTCAGGCTGCTAGAGTCATGTTGAAATCCTTAAAGCATTCAAATAGTGCAATAATTGCACACATCAGATGCCAAGATTACAAAACTTTGATAAAAGCTATAGCTTTGTTTTTGCTGTACATGTATCATGTTCATTGCTGCAGTAAATCAAAACAGACTTCTGTAATACCTTTCCATGTTATATTTAAGTCTTGTGCTTAGAGTCCAATGAGTCATGTCAGCAGCAGAGCTAGTAAGTGAATTTATATTTGTATCTGGATAACCATCCCTTTAGGTTTATAAATGGTTCACCTTTTTAAGAGCTGCTAAGTATGCAGCAGTTGCCTGAGCTATATGGACTTCTTCATTAGAATGATAAACTTCAAAGTGTTTGGGGTGCCTTCCAAGTATGAAGGGAGGATGCACAATGCATTTCAGTTGAAGTTAGTGGTAAATAGAACATTTTTTGGAACATAATGTTCCAAATCATTCATTTCTTTTTCAGCTAAAAGAGTATCTGTTTTTTTTCATCTAGCAAGCCACTCTTTCCTCTTGTCATTTCTGATCTATAAAATTAACTTCTACCTGAGTGAAAGCATTTATTGATCTTGTGTACCATGTAGTTGTTTTCAAGTAGATTTTCCTCTACAGAGGTCAGAAAAGATACATAGCTTATGAATGAATTCTGGCCACATTTTACTGCAGAAGGATTTTTAGCAGTATTTTTTCAATTCTTTAGTTTTCGTGCCTCTAAGTTCTGCTTTGCTGTGGTTTAACCATAGTCTGTCCAAGTCCTACTGGGTATGTTGAAGTTAGACTGGATACATGTTTGGTTTTATTAGAGATAATGTGTAGAATATGTTCCCTAGAAAGCCTCTTATTTTCTGTTTAAATAAATTTCAGCCTGGAGACACATTATTTTATTGATTTTAGTATTAAGCTAATCAATTGCAAATTCTACTTTTAGTCTTGAGTCTGGTAATAAGGCTTAGTTCTTTGGCAAAAGGTGGACTGAATGGGCTGTAATGCAGTCATCTTAAAATCATTGCAGGTTTGAGTCCAAATACAACATTGGACCTAGCACATATTTTCACATGGTAAAATTCTGCACTGTGGTGAAGACAACTTAATATTTTTTAATGACTTATAAGAAGCTGTGAGAGTAAGATTTTAAGACAAGAATTGAAATTGATCATCTTCTGAAGTTTAGTGTTCCTTTTTTCATGTATTAAATAATGGAAAATGTTTCATAACTAGAACTACAGTACATTTGGGTGCTGTTGGCGAGAGAGTCTTATAGAAGGTTTGTAGTAGAATGGAGACCCCTAGTGTATCTGTGTGTTTTTTTCCTTCCATTTTTTTTATGTTTAATGTGGGATTTGTATCAATAAAGATTAAAGGGTTGGATACTGGTCTGCTTTATGGAGGTAGCAGATGTGTTCTGCCTTGAAACAAGGAATACTTGCCAGTGAGGCTAGATTCCCAGAGGTCAGCTCCACACAACTTGCTGCTGCTGTACTTGGTACTTGTCCATAACTGTAGGCTGGTCCCTGACGATGCCTATCTCTTATGAGCTAAGGTACGGGACAACACATTTACCAGATCTCCCTTCTGATGCTGTAAGATGAGCTGTGGTGTATACACGGAAGGAGATGAGGAAGAGGGCTGCAAATAGGTGTCACTGCCTAGTGCTTGTTATGCATTATCAGGAAGACTAAGACTATTTCCTTGGAGGGATTGTATTCTTAGGGGATTTTCAGGTTCTAAGGCTATTAAGCATGCCTCTGATTTTACAAATCAGGCTGTTAAATTTGTAGTCTGGACTTCTCACCTGAAAGAAACTACAGCATTTGAAGTCAGTGGTATGACATGCCATTTACTTTGCATTTCTTGACTTTGGGTGACATATTACCACGCAATGTGATGTATTTGGACAGTGCTTAACCCTGTGTGACAGAGAATCCTGACTTCGAGAACTGAAATGCTAACATGAATGGAAGTTTGAAAAATAAATTTTTGCAAGCTGTAGAAACTGGCATTTTTTATTAACTTATTTTTTTACCCCCAAGAAGGGAGAAACAGGAAAAATGTATTTCATAAGTGTGCATGACTGCTTACAATTCTGGCAGTGGAGCTTAGAGCCTGCTGTCCCTCAGGTAAAATAATTTGTTTTCTTTGTGCCTGTGGACGTATTAAAAATGTAGCAGTTTGCAAGAAGACAGTGCAACGCATTACAGATGATACGCCATGTGGTTTGGTGAAATCATTTTACGTGATATGACAGGACTTTATAGAGCTCAATGGAATATCGGCACTACATAACAGTATGTCAGTGGCTGTAAGATGAGGGAGAATTCATCCTGTGTTGAAGCTGTAGCTATTTTAATCAAAGCACTGTGGTTTTTATAAAAGTCAAGTTTTAGGTTTGCTTGTCTGAGATGCAGAAAGGCCAAGATGACAGAGAGAAGTGGTGTTCAGATGAAGTTGTACACAGGAAAGGCAGCAGCGTACAAGGAACTAATTTTATTACTTGTTCTTCTGCTCGCTGTTACTTTTCCTTTTCAACTGTCTTGTGCTTCGGTTTTTGTGAGCATTTCCAGACTGAGCTTGATGTTTATCATAAATCTGGTTACTGTAACCATGAGTAGCGTGAGTATTATGCATTTCATAGATACACAACCAAGAAGTGGTCATTTCAGAAAGTTTACTGGAATGGAGAGAATAATGAAGAAAAGATGTGGATTGTCCAAATGGTGCAATGTGGGCATTGCTGGAACGGTTATTACTCAGATTTTCTGTAGGACAGGTGTTGAGGCTGAATGGGGGTTTCATTATCAATTGAACAATTAGTGCTGCTGGTATTAGTGCTGTTGTGTAGCGTGTAGGAAATCCCTGACAGTTTGTCTCCTGTGCTGATCAAATTAATTGGCGTTCCAAAGGGAGGATAAATATTTTCTACATTTCCGTACTATGTGTGCTGCTCAAAAAGAAAGCTGAGCTGAGATATTCTGATCATCATCTTCCTGTTATTCCTGATTTTCTCAAATCAAGGAAATTCCTTTGGGACTCTTTAATCTAGCAGATAAAAGCAATAGAAGATTCAATGGCTGGACAAATTCAAGTAGGAAATAGGGCCCAAATCTTTAACAGTGACTGTATGAACAATTTACCAAAGTTCTGTATCACCAGAAATCATTAAATCAGGGTCATCTTTCTAAAGCAAAGCTTATAGTTCATCAGTAAAGCTCTGTTGTTTGTATTATGCGATTGATCTAATAATACAATTTCAGTGGTTCTATTGGGTCTTATAGGACCAATTTTTCTTGTACTTTTCCCATTTTTAAACAGGAAGTAAAAATGGTTTTGTTCTTAATTTATGCAAAGTTAGTTTGGCATGTTACATGTGAATTCTTCTGACAGTGCTTTTTGGGATTGTAGTTCCAGTGAGTTTCCATGATTTATGGAATAAAATAATGGAATGTATTTCTTATACTAACATTCATGTGTTTGACTAACTCACTGTGACTGGAACTCCCTTTAATCCTTCTGTATTGACAAGTCAGATTTACTAATTACTGCTGTTGGTGATATTCCATCCTGAAGAATATCCAAAAATATATCTTCAGATTAACTAAAGAGAGACACTAGGAGTATCTTTGGAATCACACAGCTCTGCTAGTCCTGATAATAGGAAGAAGGATTTTTCACAGAGGAAACAGAGCTCAATGAGTGGGGTACCTGTTTCCTCTATGAATTCCCTCCAGTTGGAGTTGCATGAAGATGTGTGTAAGTAAGCAGAGAAGGTCTGTGTTTGAAATCCTCGCATGAATGTATTATCATTTTGAAAATTCCTTCTTCCATCTACTCTGATTGTGCTGTGCACGTTGGTGGGAATATTGAATATGTCTGTAGATCCTAGCAAGATGGCAGTGATACAAAACTGATGTAACAGACTGAAATGGGGGGAACTGGGATTAAATAACTGAATCAATATTTGATTCATGAAACATCACAGTCTACAATCTTTTTAATTCCTTAGTTTTGTTAAGGGCTGATTTTGATTAACAAATTTAGCAATTATATAAACTGAAATGATGCATACAGAGAAAAGAACCCCAGTGTTCTCAGTTCATGGGAGCATTCTCTGTATTACTTGCAGAATTGGAGCTCATTAGGTTGTTTACCTCTGGATATAATCCTTTCTGCATTCCTTCTCAAGCGGCAGCTTCTCTATGACTGTGTTGCCTGGAGTATTAAGATAGAAAAGGTAATCCTGTAACAGTTTGGATTCAGTAACTATACAGAAGAAGGAGAAAAAAATTAATCCTACTATGCTCAGAGAAAAGCCCAAACCGTATAATTAAGATAACACTTCATTTGACAACTGAACAGGAGCCAGACCTTCAGTCATTTTGGTGCTGGTGGATTTCCACCAATTATTTTAGATCTCTTCAGTTGCCAGATATTGTTGCTCTTCTGTCTGGCAGGACACCAGTGATGCTCTTCTATGATCCAACCACATAGGAAGGATAAATTAACAGCAGTGTAGCTGTACATTCTCCATATACCGGAAATAATCACAAGTGCATCATGAGATCGTGATTGTGTCTGCAGAGTAGACCATGTTTAAGGTACTCTTTACTGAATGAGAATGCGGAAGGGCTCCATGATGATAAGACTAAACTGATTGCTTCTCATATTTTAAAAGAATATTTTAAACAGTTATAAAATCTATATTGCATTCAAGCTAGAAGTGCATACCTTGAGTTTTCCAACTCGGAGAGCAAGTCCTTCTGGTCAAATTCCCAACTTGCGCTGAATTTTTACATATTGTTGCCATTTATTGTTGGACATACAAGACCAGGTATGTCACACTTGGAAAATTGTGTTGAGTAGAAATCTTGCAGATTTTTCTGCATCTGAAACAGTATTCTTCTAACCTGGATATCTGCTTCACAACTGTTGGTGGCTTTTAAGTAAGCTTCTGTCCCAGGATATGAATTTTCCCCTAACAGCTCTTAGATTTGCTGATGTTAATGCTCAGCTCTCTTGAAAAGAGTGTAATTCCTGAACTCTTCCCTCTTAATAGAAAGGAAACCTCCTAGGAAATAAACCTCTGCTTGTCACCTGGTGAGATACCAGTGAGAGAAAGAGATTAGAAATGAGACTGAGAACCCTTCAAGTGCTTTGGTGAAATTCCGTTGTATATAACAAACTTTCGCTTCTATATACTTTCATACTGTTTGATTTTGTTGCTTGATATGTAGTTTCACTAGAAATTGTTTGTTCAGATACTTTTTTGAAATCGATGCAATAAAGCTTCATAAATATAATCAGTGTCCAATGTTTTCTGTAATGGATTGCAAACAGATTTCATTGTCCGTTGTTCTCCTTTCTTTGCTATTAACTAATACGCCACATAAGCAGTGAACTGGTTGACTGTTTTCCTTACTGTGAATCATAAATATGAAGTCCTTAACATAAGCACTTTTTGTCCTAATTTGTGAAGTTGTTTTCTAGAGAAAAATGCAGCACATGTTTTTAAGCGACATAACAAGATTTCCATCTGCTTTTATTTTATCTACAAATTTGTAGAGGGAGCCGTATGTAGGAGCCTAATACAATTTAATGTAAAAGCACAATGTTTTCGGTTTTTATTTAAATGAAAGGGTTTGGTATGCCCAGAAGAGAACATTTCATTATTGCTTTGTCCTTTGCAGTCAAATAACTCCTCTCATCTAGGTTTTGTGTATTCAGATAGTGTACTCTGGGTTTTTGGTGTTTTTTTTTTGATTGATTTTGGAGACATTGAGTCATTTTTTTGATAGTAAATGTTCTTACAAAGAAAAACTGAAAGTATCGTATTTTAAAACTTGATTTTTAAATATATGAATCATAATCTTCTTACTGATGGAGTCTGAGAAAGTGGAGGTTGTCATTGGGAATAAAGGCAGAGCTAAATCGTGTATGGAGACTTGTTGCTTCGATGTAAAATCTTGTTGTCCTTTCCTGCATGCTTATTTGGAGTGGCATTGCCTTTCAAGCTAAATACATAAATTAGCACTCACTATAAAAACAAGTTTTCACAGCTCTGCTTTAGGGTCCTGGAAGGTTTATTTATATGTTATATCTCAAAATCTGACATCCGAGGCTGGAACCCTGCCATCTGTGGTTAACTGCGCATTAAGAAGACTGCTGCCAATAGAAGTGTACAAAGAAAACAAGTAAGATGAGTTGGAAATTATCTGCTAGCAATGAGATAGAAGCACATTTCTGATATAACTAGAGCTTTCTATTAAAGGAATGTGTTAAGTTTCTGTTACTTATATGCTTGTTCTTTATTATTTCCCTAATTTTAACCCTCTGTAGCTCTTAAAGGATGTTTTCCCACGTGCCCTTCCCCCAGCCAAGTAATAGCCAAACAAATGGAGCTTTGCACTATTTTGGAGAGTTAGTTGGCAGTTTAAGCAGTGAAAAAAATACCTTCTAGCACTGGCCATATCCTGATATGCAGAGAAGATAAATAGTATGCTTTTACATCACTCTGATGGTCAGTAGTGACTGTATTCAAGTCAAGGAAATTATGGCTGAAAGATGCTGTAAGGACTGCCACTCTGCAGAGGTGTGAACGTGTTGCAGGTTTGCCAGTTTTATCTCTACAAGAACATACGGGCCACTCGTTCCAATGAGACATGCAGAGCGTGGTGTCATCTCATCATCTGACTGAAACAGGAATCATGACTTGTGTGCATGTCTGAGCACTTTGGTGAGATTCTGGTGAGACACTGATGGCTCGTGAAGTTTGAAAAAGCACTATGGTTAGACATTTTCTAGTGGAGAGTTATAGAATTTCGCTGAGGAGAGGATTTGCAGTAACTTAATACGTACGTATATAAACTAGAATGGCATATGCTTGTTTTAGGTTCCTGTTCAAAATGTGAAGTGCAGAAGTGCTTTAAGAAGTTTAAATCCATTCTACATATTCTCTACCATATGGTATCTATTTTTATGGCTTGTTTCTATTTTTTAGTATTTTCACTGAAACTCCTGTTGCTGCTGGTGGAAACATCCTAAGTCAATAAGACTGATATAGGAAACGAGACAAAAAGGCCACCAGCTTAATCTGACAGAAGTTGTTTAACCCAATGTGTAGTTAGCCATCTTAGTCATGATTTTTGTGCTCAAATAAAATTGTAGTATATGGGTATGGCATTTAATTCCATGTATTTACAAAACAAGGTGAACTGAGAAGTCAAACAAAACATGGTTTACGATTTCCGACAGTGGTGGTGTTTTTAGTAGACATTCATTGTTTCTTACATTTCTTCCTCACAGGTGATAGAAATTGACTGGTAGAAACCAGTAAGGTGGAAATACTCTGATAGCTTAAAGAAAAATAAATAATTGATGAGCAATGGAACCTGTAGCATAGAAGACTGAATAGTTTAGAGAAATTTTGCACATTGATGGGTTTGAAATTAACTATAGCAACATATCAGACAGCTAGAGAACTGTGACTGTTGGCATTGGCAAAGGAGGAAAAGTTTTGAGCTTAAAATGACCCATTTGTATTTGAACCAAAATTATTAACATTTTCTGGGTGCTCTTTTTAGTTTTGCTGGCAGATTAATTTTTAAATGAGAAAGTGCAAGTTTCATTAGAAATGATATCCCTGTGTTTCTGAAGAATGAGGTACAGTAAAAGGCAATTTCTGGTTGACATTCATTTGGGTTTACTTTTCTTATATGTGCAGCAGTCATCTAAGCAGAGTTCTGGGAACGTGTATGGAAAATATATTAGTTTGTGACTCCCGTGCATTGAATTACTGCATGACCTCTGCTTTACTTTGCCTGCTGTGCTGCAAAAGATATTGAACATCTGAGGATTTCTTCCTCCCGTCCCCCCCTCCCCGAGTTACATGTCAATAAAACAGCAGAATACACAGAGGAGCAACTAGGGAACACAGAAGTTAATCTTAAGATTACAAAGGACTGAAATGTAATTTTAGAAACTGCTCTGAGTTTCCTGGGTAATTCTATTATCCCGGGAAGAACAAAGAAGTCCTAGTACTTTTCTGCTTTAACTTTTGATATCAGTGAGGAATAAGTTTTTTTCTCTCTTTGAGCAGCAGATTCCAGCCACACAGTCAAGCTGGCTCATGGCAAAGAACAATGCTGCCGTGGAACCATAGTGCCTGCTCTTAGTGAAAAGACACAGAATAGTAGTACTTATTTTCCTTCCAGCGATGATCAAGGCAGCAGCTGTGGTGTCTCAGGTGTGACTCTTTCTGTGCCGGGAAGCAGAAGTGCGGTTTATGTGGAATGGTACGTCTGCTCCCCTTCTTGCCCCTGCTGCATTCCTGCTGTGCTGTGGGGGATATGTGGTGTGTCTCCAAAGGCCAGGACCCTGGGAACACTCGAAACACCTCCTCTTCCACATTACAGACAGTGGGATCGTTGTTCCTATATGAGCGAATCATGAGAGGGATACCTGCTTAGACAAAGTGAACTCTACTGTTGTGCGTACAGAGAAGCTGCGCGAGTGGGTGATTCAGAACAGGATCTTAATTTGGGCCTCCCCGTTGCCCACTGGACTGCTGGATTTAAAGTTGCATGGTAGAAAATGGAGTTGCGTAGTTCCTCCCTAGGAACAGAATTTGAGAGTCACCTAACAGAATTGCATTCTCTGAGAGGTACAATCCTATCAAGTCCATTGCATTAGTTTAAATGGTAGTGAATGTCAGATGTACCTTATGTAAAAGGAATGGGAGGAATACAAAGGCCCAGCACGCTTTTTTTGAAAAAAGCTTTGCTTTTTCTGTGTGGAATAAATGATGTCCTCTATTAAAAATAGTTGTCTGTGAAGAGTCTTCTGTTGGTGATGGTGAACAGGGACAAGAGATGAAGACTTTTTGCTGGCCTGTTAGAAGCAAGCCCAGTAATGATGAACTTGAATGATAATTTTTTTTTTAAACTACATCTTTTTAAGGAAGAAGTGTAATCAAAAGCACGGGCTTGTCATGTGGGAAGAGGTGTTTTCTGTTAGCTGAGAACTCTTATTTCCAAGGCTGTACATCAAGGGAGTTTTGACTTCAAAGCTGTCTGCACTGAGGAATAGTAACATCTAGTGAAACTGATAGTTAAAACCTCAGCTATCACATAAGTGAGTTGATATAATAGTACCTGCAACTGTTGCACATCGTCTATGGTTTATTTCACTTTTGATGCTTACCACCTGCTGGACCAGCATGGCTGTGTTCACCCTGTTTCTTGCTGAGATGTGTTTAAATTAACCAATATGCCAAACAAAAATACTTTAACAGTCTATGCTTATCTTTACATGATTGTTATTTGGGCTCAATAAGAAAGGACGAGGATAATAACTGATCAGCTATCCAGAAAAAATGAGCCTCACAGAGAAGAAAGAGATCAAGGCTACATTTTTAAATAAAACAAATTCCTGTAATTTAAAGAGTGTAATTTATTATGTGGCATACTTGCTGTGCTACAGATTTCCCTGTACTTAAAGATCTGACAATGTATGTTATTCTTATTTAACATAGTTGCTGCTCTTGGGCAAACAGTGTTTTGAAATGCTGTTGTTTTCTAGGTTTCAAGTAGATTTTAGAAGTATAAATTTGAAAGTGATTGTATGTTTTGAACTGACTGAAGATTGGGTTTGAACATACAAAATATGAATAGCTTCCATATTGGTACCTGTATTTGTTTAGCCAAGTATTGGATCAGTTCAGTTTATCAGATCAAATAGCATATGGGAGCGGGCAGAAACCTATATGGGTTTCCTGGTTAGAAATAACAGGAACAAATCTGAAGTCATCCTGATGATATGAAGTCTACTGGTTTATGTCACTAATTATGGAGAAAATATAGTTTTGTATCTTTGGAAAAGAAGTGAATGGTGGAGTATTTACTGTTTTGTACACCACAGAATAATGTCTCTAACCAACTCTTAAAGAATGTCCTTCTAAATAATATTTTTATTAGATTTTCTTCCACTGGAAAGCAGAGGCACTCTGACAATCATTTTTGCTCCTATTACGGTAAATCTGGAGGAATACCCTCTTCCACAGTGCACACATGTGCACGTGCATGGGTGAATGATGAAAAGAAGACTTATCTCCGCAGTGATAAGCTCTTAGGTCTTTGCTCTCAACACAGCTGTTTTTTACCACAAGAAGATATTTGTCTTGTCGAAGAAAACAAAGCTTATATTATATTCTTGAATACTGACTTCCAAAGAGAGTGACGTATATGTGTTTGCACTATTTCTTAGTTTAACAGGAGTCAGTTAATATTCTGTTGAAAATAAGCAATGTGAGTCAGTAGTAGAACAGGAGCCAGATAGTATTTTAATTATAATAATTTTCACTAATCTTCCAAGTACCGTACTTACTGTATTCCCAGAGAGTGAGTGACACTGCTTTTTCCTTTCTTTCATTCTCATGCTCTCATCCCTAATAAAATGCATTTGATTTTTCTTAAATAAAAAAGACCAAACAAACCCAGCCCAAAACAACCAAACCCTTGAGAATTAAAGCTGGTTTTGCAGAGCTTTTAGAATTACATTGGTACTCTTTATGTAAATCACACATGTTATCCATTTACTGGATTAACATAACAATACGGAAAATCCTCCAGGGTGCTAGTGTATTATGAACACATCTGCCATCGGAGACAGTCAGTAGATACAGAAATGAGTTTGATTTATGGCGTTGTACGCTGAAGATTAGCCTACCAGTTGAACTCAGTGCAACACGTTTCACTCTGCCTTTATAAATCTTTGGGTGCCTGCAGAAGAATTTTGTGCAGTCATAAGATACCAGCTTATTCTATACTGGGCTGCCTGTTTGGGAAGGTAGCAATTGCAACACTTAAGCAGCCAAATCTTAGCCCAGGTGGGGATTCAATCTACCCCCAGCTAGGGGGAAGATTTTTATTTTCTTAGGATATTAGGCAAAGGGCCACTGAGATGATTAAAGGACAGCAGCACCTCATGAACAAGGAATGACGAAGAGAGACGTGACTGTTTATCCTGGTGAAGAGAAGGCTCAGGGCGCTATCATGAATATGTGGAAATATATGAAGGGAGAGTGTAAAGAAAATGGAGCAGACTCTTTTCAGTGGTGTCCAGTGACAGAGAGGCAACAGGCACAAACTAAAACATAGGAACATACGGATTATTTTTTTTTTTAACTGGGGATGACTGAACACTGAAGACTACTTAAAACAATACATTTCAAATGTCACTGTGAGAATAAACTACCTTATCATTAAGGCAATGAGGCAGTAGTCTACTAGCAACTTTTTTGATACTCTTCTGTCTCCCTTATCCAGGGAACTCCACTTCCACGCTGTGCAGTGGTACAGTGCATAGGCATGGTGAGATTATCCACCCTGACTCAGGAACTACATAGTCATTTTATTGCAGGAAGCATGTAGCTTCATCTGGCTGCTGATTAAGAATACCTCTTAGCAGGGCTGAGTAGACTGTGAAGAGAGCTTCACGTAGCTACACTGCAGCATTCACTCAAAATTCCCCTAATTTAAACAGATAGGAGCAGATGCTTAGATGTTACAGATCCTGATAACATTCACTGGATTCAGTCGTTGGTCTTTCATTTAGGTGTGGATTTGAACACTGCACTGTTATTCACAGTAGCACTGGTCCAATCCAGTGAAAATGGATTAAAGAAAAGCTTCTTAACAATTTCAGAATTTGATCTGACAGTAATTGTTGTCTGTACAACAATCTGAGAAATGAGTTAGAAAAAATGACACCTAACCATTATGTAGTTACAGGAAGAATTGTTTAAATTATGTAGGGATGTGTTTAGTCAAGTAAAAGGATCCTTTAGAAATAACAGCTACTAGATCTGTTTCACTATCAAATTATTTTTCACTTTGAAAAACCTTATTTTTCCTTAAGTATGTATTGTTTGCAGAAACAGATTAAAGAGAGTCGGTTCATCGACTATAAATGTCTCATTTATTTGAAGTATTTATGTGAAAGAATTCTTCCAGGAAGAATATTTGATATAAAATGAGTCAATAGTATGTCCTAATGTTTCTGCATAAGTGAGGCTTTGTCTCAATAAATTAGAGCCTGTAAAGCCATAATCTTAATAAACTTCACAAATTACTTTGCTAGTGACTGTTAAACTGGAAGTGTTATCTACTCGAGGGAAATAATTGTTTTTGTACTTGTTTATTTCTGAACATCACAGTAATTGTAAGGCATTCTTTTTAATGTAATCCTTTGTACAGTTGTATTTAAAAAAGATATGAGCCATTTTGTGTTATAATTTAATAACTTTGGAAACCAGATATTCAGTCATCAAACATTATTAAATGAATTCACTCAGAAACATTCAAATAATTACTAGAAAGAAGTGAAGAATATAGTGGGCTTATTCTTGGTTTTTGAAAGTTATTCCCTGCTAATCAAGGTTCTCTGCTATTCCCGAATACGAACTAACTATGTGCATGGCCTATATAAATAAATGAGCTCCCATGCCCAGTCAACAAATCAGTTATGCACTGGTGAAGTATGAAGTTTAATAACAGATCCTTTTAAGTCACTGTGGTAAAGTGCAACTGTCTCTTTCTAGGTATGAGAGGCAGAGTATTGAAAAGCAGATCTGAATCATGTTTTGGTGGCTTTTGCCTTTTCTTCCTACCCAGAACTTTCTACTTCTGTACTGCCCTAACATTTCCTAGACTCAGGTTGCAAAACCAACTAGTAACTGTGCTCCCCTATACATTCCTCTGCAACTTTTACTTTTGTAGGGTTGTTTTCCAATTGACGGACTCTGGGAAGCTTTATGAACATAAGTCATGTTAAAAAAATGGGCTTAATTACAAAATCACAGAATCACAGAATGGTAGGGTTGGAAGGGACCTCTGTGGATCATCTAGTCCAACTCCCCTGCTGAAGCAGGGTCACCTACAGCAGGGTGCACAGGACCTTTTCCAGGTGGGTTTTGAATAACTCCAGACAAGGAGACTCCACAACCTCCCTGGGCAGCCTGTTCCAGTGCTCTGTCACCCTCAGAGTAAAGAAGTTCTTCCTCATGTTCAGACAGAACTTCCTATTCTGCAGTTTGTGCCCATTGCCCCTTGTCTTGTCACTGGGCACCACTGAACAGAGTCTGGCCCCGTCCTCCTGACACCCACCCTTCAGATATTTATAAGCATTTGTTAGGTCCCCTCGCAGCCTTCTCTTCTTCAGGCTAAACAAGGCGAGCTCCCTCAGTCTTTTCTCATAGGACAGATGCTCCAGTCCCCTCATAATCCTTGTAGCCCTCTGCTGGACTCTCTCCAGTAGCTCCCCGTCTTTCTTGAACTTGGGAGCCCAGAACTGGACAGAGTACTCCACATGGGGTCTCACTAGGGCAGTGTAGAGGGGAAGGAGAACCTCCCTCGACCTGCTGGCCACAGTCTTCTTAATGCACCCCAGGATACCATTGGCCTTCTTGGCAACCAGGGCACACTGCTGGCTCAATTTCTTTTGAATTATAAGTATCAGCATAGAAGTTTGTAAATGCAATTAATTGTTTTCATAAATACGACGAAGAATTCTATAACACAGTTAAGAGTCAATGAAGCACTTCCTAAGAGGATTTCAAAATGTTAAAATCAATTCTTTTGGTGTAAAGCATGGTTTAAGGAAAATTGGTAACTGGATGTGTTTCTGGTGAGATTCTGAAAGCATTCATATGAAGCCCTGTGGTTTTATTTTCATCAATGATTTTTGGAGTAAATGTAGAAAGACTGCTTATTAATTCTGTCATTTAGAGTTGGTAAGAATTAAAAATATGTATTTGTTACAGTACAATGATACAGTTTTCAGAGTTGTATGCAGAGGAGACCCCATTCAGAAAGTCTTTTAGATCTGTGTCTAAGATCCAAAAATGCCAGAGTACTCCATGGTGGGGAATAGATTATCCTGAAAACTGATGAATCTGTGAAGTATTTCATGGTCGTAGCATGCAAGGAATTCATTGTGAGTTAAACTGTAGGATGATGTGCTAAAATGAAGTTGATTTAATTCTCATGTAAGTAAGCAGAAAAAGGAGAAGTAAACCCAAAGTTTTCTGAGAGAAAAGTTTAGCATTTTTCCTCTGATGTTCCCACTTGAATTTGATAGTAAGTAAAGAGCCGCAAAAATACTGGAAAAAGAAGAACTTGCGTCAGAGAGATTTTAAGATCTCAATTTCTTAAGCTTATCAGGAAGCAGATTAAAATGAAGCTTTTATTATTGTGCACTAGAAACTTGATGAAATAAAGGGTTCTTTAATTCTGCAAGGAAAGGTGAATTCAAATGAGAAATTTGACTTCTTAAATCGCTTTGAGGGTAATGATAAACACTTGGAACAAACTAACAAAGGACAAAAGGGATTCTTTTTTCCTTGTGGTATGTAAGACAAAACTGAATGCCTTTCTTGAAGGTATCCTTAACCAAAGTTAAGCAATTAGGCTGAATGCATTGTAGCTTCATTGGAATATTCTGGAATTCATTTTACATGTTCTGGTTGTTCCTGTGGGTTTGAATTTGACAAGTCTATAAATTTCTACCGTAGTTCATGAAACCTAAACTCCTTCACAAGTACCTTGATTAGCAGAAAAAAAGGGAAGAGATACCAGGAAGACAAGCAAGGATGGGACAATGGAGTAGAGGAAGAGCTTAAGAATTATGTCAGCACGTGGAGATACTAAGAAAGCAATTTTGGAATTGCATTGCACTGTTTAGAGTTTAACTGTAGTAGTTAATGAAGAGAAAAACAACAGCTATCTAATCCAGCCTTTTGCCAGTATAGTGTTGTTCTCCAAATTATTGCATGTTTTCAGGTCCTTTGTCTTGTTTTGTAATGGACCATAAAAATGAAGCATGTCCAGATAATCATTGGTACCTCATCTGTTACAGTATCATTGGGCTGAAAACTACTCCTCAGTGGTGGGTGATTGTACTATTAAATGGAGAGGCTTTATATTACAATACAGGTTAATGATTAATAAAGCTGTGAGAGAATTGCCAGAGTAAATTTCTAAAATACCCTGTGCTGCAATTGAACATTTTCAAATATCTCAATATTTTTGTGAGAAAGGGATCGTTATTTCCCAATCTATAGAAGAATTGGGCTGATCAGGACTGTGAAAAATCCAGAAGCTGTCTGTGATGAGAAGTCATTTCAGGTTTTATCCTGAAGTTTGCCTTTCAGGGCCAAGAATTTGGTGTGTAGGGATGTTGAAGATTCTTTAAGCTACTGGTCTGTGTCCAGAAGGTGACACTGAAGACTTGGAGTAGATGACTTTGCATTAAATTCTTTGGATATGTGAAATAAAATAATAGTTTTGATCAGAGTGACTAGTGGGAGGGGGTGCACTCACAATCCGTGAAGGGAGGATCAGCCTTTTGCTTCCTAAGAGTTTTTTGTGTGATTCAGGCTCTTGAATACCAGGGCTCTTATAGGGTACGCCATGGAAATATTACCCGCTATGTCTTGGTCTAGAGTCTGGGATTAATGGCAGCACTAATGAGAATCGATGCCTGTAATATTTTCTTGCTGAGTGTTCTCCTGGCTTATCCTGTCACCTCAATGGTTTACCAAATTATTGTGTCTTTTGGGGTAGTTCTGCATATTATTAGTGGTGAACAGTATTTTTCAAAAGCTAGTTTGTTTAGAAGGTGCAGAAACTCTTGCTTTCTTGAACACGAAAGATTCAAACAGGAAACAGCTTGCACATGTAAGCCTCTTTCCAAACAGCATTTTACTTAGTGTTCACCTGAATTCTGTGAGGGACAAGGCAGAAGTGTGTTTTGGCTATGCTGCTGCTTGCTTGCTGTCTGCTGTTTCTGCTCCTATTTTTTTCTGCTGCTTCTCTTTCACGCAGTCAAACAGCTACAGTTGGATCAAGTGCTGTGTCTGCAATTGATGCAATAAGCCTCCCTCCATTTAAAGCTTTTCAAGTATTTTGTGGCAAGTTATTTATTATGGCAAAAGTACTTTTTTTCTTTTTTTACATTGGAAAAGTATTTAAGAGGGTTTATTTTTGCTTTTCCTACACAGAGCTTTTTTATCTTTCTCTGTATGAGACTTGAGTATTTGTAACATTCTTATGAAACTGAGTTTATTAATAAAATACTATATATATGAAATTATAATCTTTTAGAATATTAAATAGCTAGGTAGTCCAGATTAGAACACTTTACAAAGCTGTTGTGGCCAGCTGATTTAGAAGTTGTGTTGAACTTGTCTTCTTTTTCTGATTCTTCTAATCTGCAGCTACAGGGAGAATATACCATGAGCTGCTGGTAATGAATATTCTCTTATTACTATAAAAAATATGGCATAGAAAATTGTAATTTAAAAAAAAAATAAGTGAAAATATCTTAATTTGAAAACTACTTTTTTTTTTCCAAATTCCTCTTTCATAATATCGCCAAAAAACAGCCAAGTATATAAAATACATAATCCTAGCTTTTAGAAACGTTACCTAATCGAGACTACAGCTAATGAATTGTGAGGCCATTCAGAGGAGGTTATTTTGTGAACATAGGCTAGAACGAAACTTGAAAAAAGTGTAAAACAGGTATGATAAAATGTTACATGAACTTGATATTCAGCTTGCAACTGTCATAAAGAAGTTGTAGTCCTGCTGGTTAAAAACACTGAGCGACAATGGATTTGATGTAAAAATGGTTTCACTTCTGTTGGTTTATCAAGACTCTTTTTTTGCTGAGCTCTTTTACTGGCTTGGATCAACTTTATCTATTGAAGTTTTCTTTACTGCAGCTACCTTTTAATGTAAATAGTTGTGGGTTTTTTGACACCTTGTCTATTAGCTTCCTTATCTTGTGATTTTTACACATTGTGGTCATGCCTGGTTTACAATTTTGAGAGCTGTCTTAAAAGCAAAACCTTCACTATAAAGGAAGAAGAAACTTAGCAGGCATCATCACTGAATAGGATTGGGAATGTAGGATTGTATGCGAGTGAGCTGCTTTTCAGAACTTGAGTCATCATTTGAGGGCCAAAAAAGCTGAAGGTAGAGAATTCCGTCATTACTGTATTTTATTCTTAAGTAGTGTTTACCTTTACTGTGAAGATTTGAGTGAAAGGTTGAAACCATGCTTTTTATTTGTCAAATTAATTTTATATAGGGGGAGTAAAAAAAGATCAGTATTTTATCATAATGGATATAAAGAATCTTAAGACCATGCAGCTTGTGTGTGATGTCTCTTTTGATAGAGACTAAGGCACCAGAACGAAAGGAGATATGGAAACTTGAACAGTTTGTGTTTTAATTTCTTAAGCACCTGAACAGGCAGACTTCTTTGAATACTTGTGGAGTTGATGAATGCAGTTGCAGCTAAGAGGTGAACAGCTGTAGTAGTTTAATTGCTTATTACCGTCTCGGGGAGGCATGATACCTGGCTGAGTGCTTGAGTCTACTACATTTCCAAGTCAGGCAGATCAGCTCCCTTCGCTGTTGGCAATTTGTGTGCACCGACGTCAGAATCCCAAGTAGGACTTGAACCAAATCATTATATTACTGGTTATTAGGGTGTGTGAATTCTGGATGAGATTATTCATATTCTGTGAAGAAAAGTTTCCCCTGAGAAAGGAACATGAAACATTTATGCTAAGACTTCTAAACTGTATTCTCATGAACAGATACACAAGTGAGAATATCCTAATGTAAAGTGGGATTCCCAAACTGTCAAGTTTCCAGCCTGGAGACAGGCTGGAGTAGGGTTTCTCTGGAGTTTCCAGACCTGGAATAGGTGACAGCACAGTGGTGGACTTCAGAGCACAGACCAAGCTAATGGTATATCAGTAAATTGTTGATCAAGATTTATTTTTTCTCCAATTACTTTGGTTTTGGGTAGCTAAAAAAAAATCCAGTAAACTGTTTCTTTTCCAACAGCTCCTGACTGTCTCTGAGCTTGAGGAAGGCTTTTTTAAAACATTTTTTTGACATTTGGATTTTTATTATTTTTCCACATCAAACATACTGATAACAAACTGTATTTTGTTTTTCTCTGTGAAATTCTAATTTAAAGTTGTCCAAGAGCTACGGCAAACCTACTAGCAGGTGAAAGAGCAGTTTTCAAGTTGAAGAGTGCAGTTAGGCAAACACTTTGCATTTAGAGCCAATGACAGAAAACAATCAGTTCTCATTTATATTACATTTTTTGGGGGAGAGTTTTAATTAGATGAAATGAGACATAGTCTTCCATATTATTCTGTCAAATTTTGAAAGTAGGGTTTAAATTTCCATTTAATTAGACAGTACTTCACTCCCTGAGACTCTTTAAATCTTGTCCTTTACATTTATGACAGGTAGAGATATATTTATGGCATTTAGTTATATGCAAACAGACGATTTGCTGCCATAGTCATAATGTCACAGAATAGTTGATATGGAAATTAATGATAATAACAGATACTTTGTTTCTTGTTACTTTATTAGTGAAGGAATATATTACTACAAAGATTGTTCTACACTTGAGAAATATGCAGTGCAAAATGCTGAAGCACTCAATGACATCCAAGTGAGAATGTGAAGATTTAGCTTGGCATATGGTGATAGAAAGAAGGCAATATGTTTTAACAGATAGAATAATTTGACAGTTAAAATAAATACACCAACTGTCAGACAAAAACGATACGGCTGATGAAAAGTATGTACTGTATTCTTTTCCTATAGTTTCTCTGAAGAACATATAAACATTTATGACATTGGTAATCTGCAACATCTGTAGACTCTTTGAGTGAGAACCAATGACATCGTATCTCACATCAGTGATGCATTTTCTTAAATTAATGATTTTATTTCCAGAAAGAATACTGCAGCATTCCGCAGTAGAAACTTACCAATGTGAATATTCCTCACAAGTAAATTTTGGCATTTACCACAAATGCATAAAAAGACCAAACCACAGAAAGATATTCCAGGTCCAAGAGCAAACAGAAATGTTTGGTCCTTTCTTTTCTGTCCCTTTGGTTATAGGCAAAGGAGAAGGGGTCCACAGGCGGGCTGAAAGCATCCAAATCTTCAAAAGAAGTTAATTATGTGTGTAACTGCAAAAGTCCTGAAACTTGTCTCAGAAGGGTTGAACCACCCAGATGCTCAAGTCTTTTCATTAACATACCACATTGTATAAGAAACCCTGGGTCTACCTCCAGGAGAAGTGCTGCGTTGGTCTGCTGCGGGTACAGCCTTTCAAAGGGACATCTCGGAGGCCGTGCCCTGGGAAGGGCTGATGAGCTCAGGCTGCATGCGGAGCTCTCCTGGGCAGAGCCTGTGCTGCCTTGAAGTACTTTGGTCGGTACTTGCTTGCATGTCTCTTTGCTTAGCCCTCTGTGCTTGCTGTTGGAGTTCAGGAGCTTCATGGAGCAATAACTTTCTTATGCAGACATGATTATTAAATGGTACAAATTACTTCTTGGCTTTATTAAATGTGTTCATTTATTCGAACTCAGGATCTGACTCATAACATCTGTTTTGTTCATCTGTTTTTCCCCTGCATTACAGTATTCGTATTTATTTTGTAAAAAAAAATGGAATAGTTTGTAAGGAAACACAGGAATTCAAACTTCTGTTAGATGCAACATTTTTCCTTAGAGAAACTAGATATTGGCATATACAGTGGCCAGCTGCTACTGTACTTTGATGGATACTTTGCTTTTCTGCCAGGAAAAAGATCTGAATATGTTAAACACTATATTAAATGTATCATGGTACTACTTCCTTTGATTTGGTTCCTTGTTGCCGTACAGTTATTATCAACATAAAGGTGATTGCTTTTTAAATCTGTATCATTATAGAAATGAGGTAATTATAACTCTGCCAGTCTCAAATTTAGTTCTGACCCAAGGCTTATCTCATTTTCTGTTACCAAATGTAACTAGACTGCAATACATTTTGAAAGTTTCAGAGGACTTCTCTGTTAGCAACTGCATCTCTCTGCTCCGATTATGTCAGTATGTTTTTTCATTACATCAGAGATTTATACAGAAGCTTAAATAATCACGATTGGATCATTTTCCAGACCTGAGTCTGACCTTTCTTTTTGTGTGGGAGCTGTTCCATAACTTTGATCATCCTGTCCTGGTCTCTGTAGTTTTTCTCAGTTCTGATGTTTCCCTTCGCTAAAGGAAATAAGAAGGATAGAACCACCCACAGTATTTAGGTTGTGAGATTATCATGAATTTATTGAGTAGCATGCTAATGGTGTGGTGGGTTGATGCTGGCTGGTCAGCAGGTGCCCACCAAAGCCGCTCTGTCACTTCCCCTGCTCAACAGGAGAGGGGGAGAGAAAATATGCCAGTGGGCTCGTGGGTTGAGATAAGGACAGAGAGAGATCACTCACCCATTACTGTCATGGGCAAAACAGACTTGACTTGGGGAAAATTAATTTAATTTATTACCAATCAAATCAGAGTAGGGTAATGAGAAATAAAACCAAATCTTAGAAACACCTTCTCTCCGCCCCTCCCTTCTTCCCAGGCTTAACTTTACTCCCAGTTTCTCTACCTGCTCGCCCTGAGTGGCACAGGGGAATGGGGAATGGGGGTTACGATCAGTTCATCAAGGTTGCCAGAGTTTAGCAGTACTGACTGCAAATGAGTATCAGCACTTTAAGATCTCAGGTTGCCTGTTTCTGTCTTTTTAAATTATTAGTGAATGAAGGCCATATTCTTGAACTGAAATATAGGGGGAAAAGAAAGTCACATATGACAGAAAGTCTCTGGCTTTTCCAAGTTTTTAAATTTCCCTGACTAGAATAGATGAAATTACTGCAACAATCAAGGCTACTCCTTTGAAAATCATTTAATGTTATGTTTTTGCTCAAGAGTCGTTAAGAAGTCTGGACAGATCAGCACTGTTAAAGCACAGATTTTGAATTGTGCAGAATATTTCATTTCAGTTGTATAGCATTCCTGTAAATTTTAATTTAAAAAAGTGCATGATATCATTATGTGCACACTATGCTTCTGCATTGTGTTATATAGAAGAGTCTGTGCATCACGGTACCGTTTGCAGTATGTAAATACAAAAGATTCATTTTAATAAGAGACCGACTGGTGCAGTATTTGGCTAGGTTCATTACAGTTCTTTCTATTTTTTTAAATGTATTTATAACTATCTTTAAAAAAATAAAAACAAAACAGAGCCAGAAACGGGCAGCCTCAACTCCGTGTCTCTGAGCCGAGCGTCTTCTGTTGGGCAGTTACCTGCGGGTGCCCAGGGCCAGCCAACAGAAACCCGTAGTCACTGAAGTGCCAGCCAGGCAAATACTTGTCCCTTTGCATCTACCCATGATTTATAAACAAATGCAAGTTTTAGTGACTCAGGCCTTACCAGTTTGGAAGATATCTCAGGTCATTTGCTGAAACATGGGAAGGTGAAGTTGGCTTGTGTTTACTGGGTGGTGTAATCCATTTATTTAGAGTTAGCTGCATTATTTAGCTTTGGAAAAATTACCATAATAATTCTGATTCTTAGGTTCCAAAGGAGCTAAACCATTGACAGAAAGCAAAATCTTCATCCTGTCTATTTTTTAATCTATCAAAAACTATTGACAGAAAGCAAAATCTTCATCCTGTCTAATTTTTAATCTATCAACATATAATTCTTAGCCTCCTAGAAACTTCTTTTCATTGTTAGTGTATGTAGGGTAGAGTAATAGGAAATCCTGGCTGACAGGCTAAAAGTTAAGGGGTATGTGCAATCCATGAAATATAGAACTATTTAGCAATGTTGAAAAAAGCTGCCTGATACAAGGCAGTAACAAAATACGTTGTGAAAGCTTGGCACCCAAATTAATGTGACTGCCAACGTCAAACAGCAAACTTTGCTAGCAAAACAATTTGTCCAGTACTAATCAGACACCATCATGGCAGACTGAATGAACATTCATACAGGGTTGCCATCTGTTCGTAATGGCTTTTGAAGAACTGCAGATGAAAACGCACCGAAGACATCACAGTGCAAGACTGAACATCAATGGAAACACGACACAGTGCATACAAAGCAGTGCTGGAAGAGGCCAGCTAATATAGTCAATAGAACTGAAAACACTGGTGCAGAGGAAAATGTGAGTGTACTTATGAAAAGTAAAATAGTCTTGGGGCAGTAAGAGAGAACCACTATGAATAATTATAACTACCAGTTATTGAACAGCTGTTGTCCTTGGCTGAGAAAGGTTGCTGTTACAATGTATAATATGGAAGGAGCATCCTCTCTTCCATGTTAGAGAGGTGGGCCCATATAGGATGAATCTGTCACAGTCTTAGTTACATAGACACATTTCATTGAAAGTTTTCTGCAAAAATCATGCTTTTTGCTCTGGTGGTTCCTGTTTCAGACCTGGGAGTGTCAGCCAAATTTGCAGTCATACAAAGTGAATTATTGTTCATTTTACGTCCTGTAGCCTCTGGTTCTTAAGACCGTGCTAATCAAAGGAAATGATATATGAGTATAGAATTAGATATATTCTTTAGAATTCTCTATTACACCTGAATATTGAATAATATTATATATTCCCTGGTGGGAATGTGTTACAGGTCGATTTTTATGCCTTAACACAGATAAGCCAACGTCAGCACTGCAATACCCAGTTTTCAAGTCCTCTTTCCTTGGGAATAAATTCCAAAGTTTAGAGTCAAGTAATTTGTAAGCTGCAAGGCTGCAGTCCTATGAAAGCGAAGCTCCTGGGGCCACCTTGCAGGAAGTACTAAGCAGAGAATCTATCTGAACTCCTTCGCTCTCTGGAATGCAGGTGCCTTGACCAAGCAGATATCTCTTTGCGCTGAAGATCCAGATGTTAGATTCCTGTCCTGAAGATGTACTGCTCTTTGAGCAAGGTTCACTGGTTTTGGATGGTGACGGGTCATCATAAGGGCAGCCTTGTGCCCAGCAGCTCTGCATGGGGTAGCCTGGTCGTGCCTCCCTCCCCCCAAGTGCAGCTGGCTGTGCTTTGTGGGTAAAGTGGCTGTGGATACATTTGAAGGGCGGGCAGCGATAAAGTCCTGTTGGTAATTGTAGAGTTAGGTGCTTTGAGTACTCGTAGAGGAGTGGGTTTTTGAAAGATGTAGTTGCAGTTTTGCCTCAGTTAATATTCCAGTAAAGTCTAGGCAAATGTGGATAGCCTGATTATTCCAGCTGGGTAGGGGTTAGGCAGTTACTTAGGACAGAGCTCTTGTATCATCTAAGGCAGGATTCAGCAGGCATTTAGTATGGCTTGAGATGTTCCAGGGCCTTCGACCAGGTGTCCAGACACCTCTCCAGAAAGAAGTGCATCTCCTGCAAGTTGACAGTATCTGCTAACCCTGCATAGGGTGTATCAGCCTCAGGCGTGAGAAGCTTTGGTTTAGACAACTGAATCTTGTTCCAAAAACCCAGCTACATCTGGCCTAGGTACCTTGTGGATCCAACCTGAGTTTTTAGAAGTCTAGAATAGCCCTGAAGGACCCCAGGTTTTTTTATAATCTGGTAAACAGAACACATAAGTAGATGATGCCATATGTCACCTCCTCAAGCTGGAAAGGACCTCAAAAGCAAAGAACTCTTTTTTTTTTTCTTGTTAGATGTAAAGGGTTGGATTCTGATCTCGCATCAGTTGTAAGTGTACTACTGTATTAATTTCTGTTTTGTGTATCTGAGTATCAAATCTGTATGTCTCCAATACTTTCTGTTTATTTGGATCTTTTACCAAAGACAATAGGTTAGATACATTTTTCCTAGAAAAAATAAAAGATTGAGAGTTTTTATGATTCAAAATTGTTAATAGTTTATGATGAATATTAGTGACTTAACTTCTAGCCCACGTTTCATATCTCTTTTTTTGTTGTCATTTTTTTAAGTGGTTCTTTATTTGTGACCTAATATTTCTGCAAATCTGGCCAGTAGCTTCAGCTAAGGAACTGAAATTAGCTTATTTTAGTTACAAAGTCTATGAGCAATTAAAGTTGTTTAAAAAGTAACATTAAATGAGCTTTATTTTTATCTTATGTTTTTGTTGTGGAAGTAAATATGCATAATTAAACCAGACTTTGTAGCATTCATTTTAGTCATGTGTAGAAATGACTTTTAGTTCTGAGTGAAGATTTAGGACAAATGCTGCTGAGATTCCTCTACAGAAAGATAAGTGCATGTAGCAATAATCTTTCTGCTATTCACACTGGTGCACTTTGTGGTGTGCAACTGTCAATACAAAGGTATACTTTCCTGATGCTGTGTGATACGCTTGGCACCTCTTTGATCCAAGACAGCGATTCTCAGATGTGGTCACCAGGAACTTTATGGTGTGGTCTCATTAAATTCACCTAATATGATAATACTGTGATTGTCAAATCTGTGGCCACTTATGTGTTGTTGCAAATTTCTGAGAACGTTACTAGACTCCATGAATCAAGGATGAGTCTGATGCAGGATTTATTTAGTTTGGCAGCCTGAAGATCCATTTCTGTCCTCTGTTATGAACTGCAAATGATGATTTGAAATGTCAGAATACATTGCAGATGTATGTAGTATAAATGCCCTTCGTAACAGTTAAGATACTTTCAATTTCAAGATAGGTCAGGACCCCCATATTGCTTACTGCTCTTGTAAAGAGTGGTTGCTAAGATCAGACCAGGTAGACTGCTTTGGTTTGTCCCAGTTCTGGATATTTCCCTCACAGAAATTTTCTGTGATTCCCAGAGATTCCTGAAAATCCTTAGAGCTTTTTAGAATATTCTCGTAGTCATGCCATGTCTAATTTAATGACTTTGTGATGTTCTTGACCTGTCCAGTTCTTCTAATATGTGCTTCGTCCTTGGCTAATTTATTTTACTTATGCATGTGTTTCAATATTGTTCATACAGTGGTCCTTCACTGCAAAACTTAAACCAAAGGAAAGCTAACAAAAAATACTAACCTCCTTAGATTGCTCTCAAGTAAGCATAATGCGCTGCAATGAAAATTGAAGTATTTGTTGTCACTTGTAGCTGTTCTACTCTGCAATAAACACTGAAGAGAGGGTGCTGCTTTTTTTGGCACTGTTGCCATTTAGTTTCCTTTTATGGCATGGCTCTGAATCACTGAACTCCTAGTTTAGAGAAGTTTAATTAAAGTTTGGGTTTTTTTTCTAAAGGAATATCTTGTATGATTCAAAAAGCTTCCATCAACAACACTTCATGGTTCATCTGAATGTTCTTATTCTGCTGTTCCTGGTGTAAGCTTGTGGTGGTTTATTGTTTGGAGAGGAAAAGATATGAGGCTGCCATTTGCTTGATGCTTCTGCAGGTGACATATTACATTGTCAACACTTACTTTACTCCCCTGGCAGTAATTTAATTGGCACCGTGCTTAGCCTGATGTTTTTCACTTTTGGGATGGTTAGATAAATCAAGGCTGTTAGATGCTGATTCAAAACCTTTTTTTTTAAAGCAAATAAGCATTGCTTTCTACACCAAGACATGATACTAGGTAGTCACGTTTACTATTCATTCTTCAGTATCAGGATTCAGAGGCATTTACTATTGAAAACATTCTTGCTTATGCTCAGAAAATAGTACCATCAGCTACTGAAGTAGTTCCTGTCATTTTTGAAGGGTTCCCCACATATTTCACAAGCAGCTGCAATCTGAATATCAGGGTTTTTTTGGTGATCAATATAGACAGGCTTTTATCAAATCCTGTTGAGATTTTATCTTGGACTTGGATGATGGTGTCCTGCTCTGAGCTATGATTTGAGTTTTATGTGTGCAATCTTGCAATTATAGATTCTGTACTTTTTTTTAAAGAATATCTGGGACTTTGAGAGCCTTGGGGAGCTAGATACTTGGCTTTTTGGCCAAGTGAAAAAAATTTCTTAAAAAGAGAACATTTGGTATTTGAATTTTTTTTTCAGATGTTCAAGATTATTATTAAAAAAACAAAAAATAAAAGAGAGAGACAACTGAGAAAGGTAAGTAGAGATATTTGATACCAGTCTTCACAGTTTTTATATCCTGAAAGATATTTTCAAGGTGTTCAATGAAGACACAGAAATTAAAAGTAAACAAATTGGGTTACATTTAAATTAACTTTCATTAAAAATGAAATTTACAAGAACTTTTGATGAAATTTAATCAGTTTGAGTCCTGGTGGCGTTACTTCCATTTGCAGATGAAAAGTTTGTAAGAAACAAGACAAAACCAGAATCCAGTGATGAGTAACTTATTATGAATGTAGGGAAAAAACATTTTCTTAAGTTCTTCAGAGCAGTAAAACCAACATGATTAGAAGGTCTTTGCATGTGTTCCTTTCTTTTTCTCATTATGTTAGGATATGACATGCTGGTAGAATTAAGTTCTTATTACAGATGATTAGAAGAAGTAAAATTGCTTCTGTTTCTTATCTCAGAATTGCTTTATAGTGCAGATACTACCTCACTGTGTTGGTTGCAGCCACACTAAAATGATTCATGATGCTATGGGAGAGCAAGCATCTTGTTGCAGCTGGCTTGTGGATGTAGATGGAAAACCAACAAGCCTAAGCTTTATCATTATGGTATTTCTCTTTCTTATTCAAATTTTATTATTAAATCAAGATTGGAACATATAAAACAGCAATGTGTTTTCCCTAAATTTATAAGGGGGAAGTATGTTTCTAGAATTCAAGCTTGGTTATTATATATGGAGAGTCAGTTCTCTTTTTCTGTTTGTTCTGCAGAGTGGCTCTGTAACCCAAGCTTTCAGGATAAAGACAAATAATCCTAGCACTTTTGCTTTAGAAATAGACTTCTAGCATGTGACTTTCATGTAAAGAAGTGTTTGTCATGAACTCATATCTCAAGGCGTATAATGATAATCTACTGATAATTTTTCTAACTGTAGCTATTACTGACCTGTCAATAAAGAATCAGGTGCAGAGAGATTGTGAAAACCAGTGGCGCTGAAGAGATACCCTTCTAGTGTCTGCTATGTATAATTGTATTACTAAGTGAAAACAAATAGACAAAAGTTCAAAACTGCATGTAGAACAAGTCTATTTTTAAATATACATATCCTAGAGCTATCTATAAGATCCATCTGGTAGTGCAATGTCTTAGGTTAATATATCTTTATTTTCAGAATTTTTCAAATGCTTCAGCTTGCTTAAGTTATAGTGTGCACTTCTTTGTATTATGATATTTACATGCATAGAAGTTGTGTCTGTGAGTTAATGTTATTTCTTTTATAAAAATTTCCAAATGAGTATTTTATTTGGAGATATTTTCTGTCAGAAGGCTAGCTTCACTCATTTTTGCACAATCAGATAATGAGATGGTTCCCTATTAGTGGTGTCTGCTGTATATTAAATGATTCATACTGTTTATATGACAGAAATTATATTAATACATCATGCAGTAATAATTAAGTAGTTGGTAAATACAAGAACAGTGAAGTGGTAAATGGATACTGCATGACTGACTCAGTTTAACCAGTATAAATCTCGTCAGTGGAGGAACTTTCTTGTTCTTGTGCTTAACACTTATACATAGGAATTAGAAGTGATTGCAATTACAGTGTAAACCAGTAAACGAGCAATAAAAGTTACAGAGCATCCCAAAATGTGAAGGGTTGCCCAGATATTTTGATTGATTGGTCATTTTTTTGCAAAAAGTTTGAAATGTGTGAGTGCTCTTCAGAATGATCCAAAGGCATGACACCAAGAGTTCAGCAAAGATGAATTTTATGGGAGTTGGATTGAACCTCTGAGCCAAATAAGAAAAAAAAAAGAAATAATAACAAACATATATATCTCTTCAGCAAAGTCATAAGACACATCCACTAGTAGAAGAAGCTGTGTAACTTTTAGAAGTTTTTAGTGTGAGAATATCAGAATCATAGAATACCTCAAGTTGGAAGGGACCCATAAGAATCATCGAGTCCAACTCCCTGCTCCTAACAGGACTACCTAAAACTAAACCATATGACAAAGAGCATTGTCCAGATGCTCCTTGAACTCTGGCAGGCTTGGGGCCGTGACCGCTTCCCCAGGGAGGCTGTTCCGGTGACCAAGCACACTCTCAGTGAAGAACCTTTTCCTAATGTCCAATCTGAACTTCCCTGGCGCAGCTTCATTCCATTATGAATGTCAAACTGAATCTGAAAAAAATAACATAAAGTCGTCAGATCCAAGGGTTTAATATTTTGTCATTGCTTTGCCACGTAATTTTTATGATATTTTTCCATTCACCAGAAGACATTTTACCTAAAATTAAGGCGTGACAACTGGCAAGAGCTACAGCTTTCTATACTGATGCACTTTGTGAAGGGGGGGAGGAATTTTGGATTTAAATAACACCACAGAACTACTCCTGTGTAAGAACAGCGTTAATCTGGGGGGAAAGGGGGACTTACGACATCAAAGAAAAATAAAAGATGCAAAGCATGTAATGACATGAGTGGTCTGCCGTTTTGCAGTCTGTCTTTTGGTAACCTGTAAGTACTATGGTCCTTATGGAGTCGCTGCATGGTAAACACAGTGGAGCTTTCAGAAATGGTGAGGCAGTTTGCACATCTGTAGCCCTGTGACTGAAAATTTGGATGGCTGCTTGCATAGCACTATCTTCACTTAAGTGCATAAATTATTTTCTAACTGGGACAGACAAATGCAATTCTAATTAATGGCAGAGTGATAAAGTACAACCTCTGTCCTCATTTGCAGTACCTGCTGGACAACTTTCCACAGAATTCACTTTAGGCAACTTTTCTTTTTTTTAAATAAGACTGTTCTCTATCTTAAAGAATGTAAAAGATAATGCCTTGTTTATCAGTGAATAACATTTGAAGGCTTTCACATTTCTTTCTGAAGAACTTTGTCTGCCACAGGAGCCACACGTAAAGCCTGAATTTTAATGAACTTAGACTGATGGAAAGTTTGCAGAAGCCCGGAGTGACAAAGAGCTAGACCAGGACAGGGAAAATAATTAATGTATTCTAATGGTCCTTATGCTAACCTTGTTTTGCAATTATTCCTTCATAGCAACCCTTCTTAGCAAACACATTTAATAAATTGCCCATCAGAGGTTAATGTCAAGGTATGTTATCCAAACACATCTCTTCAATGCAGAACTGAAAGACAGTGCAGGAATGGAAATGTCAGACATTAAATTATCTGAGAAGGTATCTCAAGTATTATTTGAGAAGCATTCTCAAATAATGAGGAGAAATAAATGAAATTTTGTTCACAGAAATTACTTGGATCTTCTATGTTTTGAAAAGTATATGAAGAAGCAGTTTTATCAATGCTGATGCATAATAATGCCTTTGAAAATGAGTGATGTCAAATAACTATATTTTTTTTGTTCTATCAAAATATATTTGTGAAGGAAAAAGAAATGGTGAACCTAAATCCGTATGTAGAGTATCAATAAGAAAAGCAAGCAAGTCGGCTTTACAACAGTTCCCATACTGAGTTGTTAAAATGAGAAAAGAAATGTGGCCTTGGATCCGTGAAAGACATTTTAACAGTGAGCGTCCTTTGGTAATTCCACCTTTCAGCAACTTTGCGCATCCCAAATGATAGAAATTAATGTTAAGCAAAGACCATGCTAAGTGCAGATGGTCCTGCAGCTTGTTAGTGTGCTTTTTTCACTAGATATTTTCTACTGAAACAGGCATGTTTTTAAGATGTACAAGAAGAGCTGTTTAATACCAAACAGCAGCACAACAGATCAAGAGGAAGGGGGAATAATACTGTACTTTCTGCAGGATAACGCACACTGGAGAATGAGCATTAAATAAGTAGAATGTAATTTCCCATTAGAATTTGACTGGAATACCTAATTTCTCTGCCTTCCAGCTGAGAAAGTCTTCGTGAATTACACCCGTCTGGAGAAATAACTTCTTAAAATGACCCACAAAGCAGCATGAACAAGTTGAATGCAAATTACTATAAACTGGAAAAGGTTGTTTGCTTTGCCTAGGACTCTAACCCCTGCAAACTCAAAAGTCAAAGACTTAAACCAATTATTGAACCATACACACTTCTAATTAAATGGTGATTGTCATAACATATGACTGACAGAAGGAACATAGAAAATATTTACAGAATCCCTGCTCAATGCGTCTTACTACTGTAGAGATATCTTTGCAGAGCTACCAGAGAAATGCTGCCTAATCCAGACAGCTGCTTTCATTTGAGGATGATTAAAAACAAAAAAGCAAACCCAACAAAAAACAGACAAACACCATACCAGCACACTCCCCCCACCCCCCAACCCACCAAACCCACCACACCTTGGAGAAACATGTCATTGCTGACTTCAAAGATTTCCAAGTATGGGTTATTTTCTGTGTACGTAAATCTACCAAACAAGAATGCCCAGAGTCATCTCAAGGGCATAGCCTGTTCAGTTGATGTCCTCAAATATTAGTGGTTTCTACCACTTACTGCAGTGCTGTCACACAAAATGCAGTGTACATGTATTACAGCCACATCACTTATGGACTGGGCAAGTAATCTATCTACTGCCCTAGAGAGGTTCAGTTGGCTTCAGCAAGGCTGTTTGGATTAAAGAAAGCCTGTGAACAATTTCTTGCATTGCTGCTGGTGTTCCCCACTATTCAAAGACTTCTGCGAAGTCATTTGGTGATTTTTGCTGTGCTTTTGTGCACTTCCGTGGAATTATTTTCTTCCAAGAACGCAATGCTCTGGAAATGGTCTGTAAATTCTAGAGGAGTTGCTATGTGTTTTAGTAGAAATGTTATGCTTTTTCTTCTTAATTCTTAACACAGTTTCTGCATCAGTAAATTATTAATTCTTTAGCATTTTAGCCAACCTATAGAAATTGCATGGCACCCTGGTAACAAATATGTGCTTAATAAGAGATTAAATGGTTGGGCACCTTTTAGAAATATCCATAAGGCAGTTAAATGTAGGAGTTGAGATGTTTCAACAAACAGCAAGTGCAAGAAGTGCAGCTGTTGCCATTCAGATGTGTTTTTGTTCTGTTCCCAGAACAAATTCCTTTCTAAGAGTGTTTACCTATCTGCTTCCAATCTTTGACTTCTTTTGTACCTTTTACTTAGAACATTTGCATTTTTTCAAATTTCGTCATGTGACTACACATTAAGAATTTTATTTACTGACAATATTCACACTGATTCTGCTTCTATCAAAACAATATATTTTCCACTGGAAAAATTAGTTTCTTGACGATAATAATGAAATAGAAGAAAGACTGTGGCATTCACAAAAGCTGTAAAATGTAAAAAGAAAACTAAAATTTCTTCTGCTATCATCTGTCTGGGTGTAGCAAATAACAGAAGAGTTATGAGGAGTAACATTTTGCTCAGATTGAACAGTAAACCAGAAAGAAGTTAGATACTCTGAAAGAATTGAATGTGCTTATTTTCAGATATAGCAGCAAATCTCAGTCCCATACTAATCCTTCAATTAAGGTAATTCCATTCTGCTTTCTTTACCCAAGGTGCCCTTGGTTTTCAGTTATTCTTTCAAGGCATTCTTATGTGATCATCTCTCCTCCAGGAGCTTTATTTTCTTAGTAAGTGAAATGGTTCAGGTTTATCTCCAGAAAATGTAATAGATAAATGTACAGGATTGGAGGTTCAGTTTGAAAACAGTATCTCCGTCGCTAGCCAAAAGTTGTTTGATTGGGTCTAGAATAATGCCAGGAATGCTATATGGTGGTTTTTTCATGAAGGTACTTTAAATGAGTGAGTTTTTCCTTTGAGTGAATACTTTCCTTCAAAATACTTCTTTAAAGTAGAAAAAATTGCACCCACAACTTTAGAAAAGTAACTGTTTTGTCTTTTGTTTATGGTACTCAGTGAGATGCAGATGTTGTAACAATTCTACTTCTGGAAGTCCTGGAAGATATTCACACTTGGAAATATACTTAGTTTCCCACTTCCTTTTGCTTAACAGCAAAACAGCTGAAATGTTGAGCAGGAATGATATATAATGAAACCTAAAGGAATTGCAACCCTCACATCACTTACTACTGCAGTATTTATAAAGGAATTTACCAGAGTTAAGTTTCCAATTCCTGCTCCACGGAGAAAACGAGGTTTATCACAGGAAAACAGATGGTTTCCATAAATTAGTATCTTTTTTTCTATTCAGAAGACCACAGTAATACGATATCTCCAGTCCCTAGTGAGGTGAGTCTGTGACCATGAAGTTTATACTTAGGAAATTCATAGGCTTTGCTCATCTTTACTAACAAAGAGATTTCATCTCTACACTAGAAAAATAAGTAAATTGTAGGGGGGTGAGGAAATTGTTTCAGGCTTTCAGTTTTTGGTTTGAAGATGAAAGGTAGTAATTCAGTTTAAAAATAAGAACCTGTTTTGAATTATAATTTTCAGAGATTGTTCATCTGAAGTTGTGTTTCTTGAATCAAACAAGCTATACAATGATGATTTAGTTTCCCACCTGTAAATTAGATCATCGATCTTTTATAGTACTTCTTATTATGACAAATTTTGTGATGCTGATATACTTCCAATGATTATTTATACACGTCACAGAAGTGAAGATAAGACATTACAAAGTGCAGGTTGTGGTTGTAATTATGAGCCCTATTTACACTTGTGGAATTGGGAAGATGCTAATGGCGTTTTAACATAAAACCTAGTGCATAACCTGATTTAAATCCTGATTCATCTGCTTTTGAAGTAGTTATTCCATTTCCTCATTCAGCATACTTTTGTAACTAAATTTTCTCTCTAAAATGTGGGCTAATGGCGGGGAAATGAAAACAACCATCAAAATTAAAGAAGTAAGTATATATATTTGAGCTGACATTTAGCTGTGATTCTTTCTCCCAGATGAAAGTGTGACAGGGGCAATAGTCATGGGATATGCACCATGCCTGACTGTAGATAAATTTAGCTATAATTGCAGCTATATCTGAGATAGTTCTCTGGAGTTCCTTGGTTTTCAGTGGAGGCACATTTTGACTTCCAATTCAGTTGGCCTGTTGCACTTCAGAATACTTTGAATCATGCTTAGCAGTTCCTGTCATTTTATTGACCATGAAGATGTCTATGCTGCTAGCTTAGGGTCTTGTTTTTGCAAACATTGAGCAGAGTAAATGGTTTGCAGTTTTTGTTCTGAATTTTTGGTGAGGGGTGGGATGTAATAGGAAACAAAAAAGAAGAAAACACCCCAGACATTTCTTCAGAATTTCCTAGGTCTTCTGCCTTGGATACTGTTCTGTTGTTCCAAAATGCTGCATTTCTCATTATTTTGTTGTAGTATTTACAGAAGTCAAGGTAATATGTATGTCAGGTGTTTTTTTTTCCTTCTACTTCCACTTTTATTTTAACACTACTTATTTCCAAGATTTCATTAAGAGGAATATGAATGCCAGGAGAGTGACTTTGCACTGTGACAACAGTTTTGTTTCTACCATGAACAAATGAGTAGAGTGAGTTGGAGAAAGCCTGTGTGTTAAAACACTACGTAGAAACGGTTTATGGGGACATAAGAATTAAGGAATGCTCTAAGCATATCATGTGAATGCGTAGGTGTTAAAGGCACCATAGATGATAATAAGGAATCATTTTGCTCACTGGAGTATTTCACAGTCAATAATAACTGACTAATTATGAATTAAAATGAGAACTGTTTGGAAAATTGGAGGTTTGGTAAAAGTTTCCAGCTTTTTTGCATTTTGTTTTTACTGTTTGTGTGATTGATTACCTGTCAAGTGTGATGAATTATTAGACCAGAAGTAACAAAGGAGTGCAGTAGTGTCTGGAAAGGGATAGAAATATCCCAATCTTATCGCAGTGGGCACAGCTGGGCCACGTTTCAAAGGGCTGGGAGAAGCCTGGAGCCTCTCTCCCTTGCATTTGGGACTGCAGTTCCATGTAGGTCCCTACCTGAGCCATGGTGTTAGCAATGCCTGTTGTCTGTTCATGTACCTCGCTACTCCTGATCTTGCATGGTTTGTCTCATGTCCAGGAGAAAACGATTAGAGAGCTGATGAATTGGGAGCATTGCCTCCTGTGTAAAACCAGGTCACTCCTGATCTTTCAGTCACCTGCCTGATTCTGTGCCCCATATCTTGTCACATGCTCCCATCTTCTGTCCTTTGGTTCCCTTCTGGCTTGGGGTCCAACCCAGGAGGGAAGCAGGGAAAGGTGTAGACTACAAAAGGTTTATACTTACTACTTCAACCTCTTAAACCCAAAATTTAAACCTCCAGAATCTATGCTCAGCTGCCATCTGTTAACTCCAACCACCTAAGTTTCCCCTAGAGAAATCTGCTAGTTACTTAAAGGAGGCCAGTATTGGGGATGCATAGAAGTACCAGCCTTTTGACGGTATTTCCCAACTGAATATCCAGCTCATCTCCCAAATTCCATATGGAATTACTAGCTAAGCATAGCCTTTTTGCCAGCATAGATGCAAGCTGTGGATTAGCTAACTCACAGATCACTCAGTGCAAAGCCACCGAACACATCTATTACTCCACAAAATATGAATGGAGTTACCATTCCATTTTATTTGGGTTAAAGCATTCCTTGGTTATGGAACCATGGGTAAATGTAGAATCAATGTAGGGGAAGATACCATAACCATTTAGTTGCAAGTGTTCTGCAGTGGAAGCCTTTAAATCCCTCTTTTTGAAGCCTTTATATTTCTTCGGATAATTAAGTCATTGTTGACATTGAGTGAGAAAGTATGCCTTTAGTTTATTGATTAGAGGCTCTTCTTAAGAGAGGAAATACCTCAGTTTCTTTCAAAATATTTAAGCATTTCTACAAATATGTGACTAGACACTAGAACGGATGTCTCTCTGGTAAGGACTCTAACCACTAGAGTATTCAGTAATTCTCACTGGTATAATAACTAGTATATGTCCCACAGAGAATCAGTTACAGCAAGAGGGATCGACAGATTCCTACCTGAGTATTCCCAGCTGGTTGATACAGATGATTCTTTGATCAATAAGTTGAGTTTTGTGAATCTCGGTGCTTAGATGAATTGAGTATTTACACCTTGAGTTAGTGCTCTTGTGGCAGGGTGCCTAAAATTTCTTTAATGAGTAAAGAAAATTCATTCCCTAGGCTTGAATTTAATTTTCTTTTGGTTGTTGTACACTGGGCTTTTAAGGTGATTAAACTTGTAGCTGATTATCTGCTTATGCTGTTTCCATGAGACACATCCAAAGTGAAAATGCTCTCAGCAGGAAGTATCTGACTGGAGGGTGAAAGGCCTTAACTTCTTACAGATATCTTCATGTTTTGGTTATATTTTAAGAAAATTCTGCAGGGGAACATTCCTGGAGGTTTTGTCCCCAGTTCTCCCATTATCCAAAGTAGCCCTTTCTGGAAGTATTTTCCAATGTGTTTGAGGAGAGTGCTTGCTAACAAAAACTAGGAGTACTTCTCTTTATCTTCTAATAGAAAAGTGTTAGTACTAGAGATGTTACGCAGCCTGAACTTTTATGTTCAGTACTCTAGATACTGGAGTAGTGAACAATATATGAAAATAATATATGATTACTTAAAAAAAAAATGGAAAATGCAGTCAGGATGAACAGCTTGAATATTTTTTTTTATTTGAAGTTCGTAATCTTGTTGGGACAAAAGTTTGTTTCGTATTTCCTCATCTTTTATTAATTAGAGCCTCCTGCACTTTACTGTACTGTCAATCTCTCAACTATGGCTGTGTAATAATCATACATTTCCTTATCCAGCTTGGCGCTGCTGATAGCTCTTGTAATTCATTCTCTTGATTATGTTTGGCAACTCATAATTTGCTGGTAGCTGGCATATCAGAATGAGTGTTCCTGATGAGCATTCACACCATTAAACTCTCATGACATGACTTAATTAGAGAGAATTACCTGAATGTTACCCTTACTTGCTTTCCCCACAAGGGGAGTGGAAGACAAACTGACTGTCCATTCTATCAAAACAGGAAAACAAACAAACAAACTAACAACCTAAGTCTTGATGGGTAGGGAACTTGCAAAAAGAAGCAAGTTCATCCTTTGGCTCTCATGCTGATCTGTTTCTTAATGAGATAGGATATAAATGAGGCTTACTGAGACATGACAGAATATATTTTTTTATAAACTTACCTATAATTTGATGCATACTTTAGTTCTACTCATAATTAGAGTTTATTTGCTTGCATTTGTTCACATGCATTTTTGTGTCATCATAAAAACAGGTTTTGACCTGTGTATGATAAAAATCTGTAACATTAATAAGCATGTGATGAATTACAACAGCTGAGAATTTGAACTGTGCAATCAAAACCAGTGACTGAATGGTGCTACCTCTTCTGCCAGGTGGCAATCTAATGGAAAAGGCTCTTCATGTTAAAAAAAAAAAACACAGAACCAAAAAAAACCCATGAAAGAAACCCCAACACTACGTATGTGGTGTGGAGAACTGGAGAGGTGAACTTAGCTAGGATTCCTAACAGAATAGTTAACAAATGTGTGAATTTGAACATGTGCTGTAGATGCTATGTGCAGTACAAAAGAAGAATGAGCTAAGTAGTGAACTAAATAAAGCTGTCACTAGCTTTCATTTGTATGAGAATATTTTTGCTAGACAATTCTTGCCACACAGAATCTGCCTGTTGTCAGCTTGTGAAGCATTATGGAATTCTGTCCAAGATACTTCAGTGTTAATTGACTTTCTGTAGTTGCTACACTACTTTGTTATCGAGAGGATTTTGGGAACTGGAAATAAATTATGAGGACTAGTACAGAGAACTTTTAATATTGAAAAATGTCATAATTGTTCAATTTCTGGGTAACTTTTGTAAAATATTTTTCTGAAGAGGTAGACACATCTGTGTTTTATATAGGATTACATGTTTGTATTCATATGATTATGAACTGCTTCGGCAGTCTTCTTGGCACAGAAATGCCTAAATTGAATAGATAACATTGCTGCAGTATAGTGTAGAAATCTCTAGCAAAGAATTGCTCTCTACTGTGAGAGATGTGTGTGCTAGACAAAAGGCAACCAGTGTCTTTGTTTCCTCATGTAGGGTATCTTTAGGGCTATAACCTAGCTTGTGAGTTAACAGAAACACAAGTGGCATATGCAGTATGGTATAACCTCATTGAAATCCCCATTACAACCCACATGACTGACAGCACTGACTCTGATAATCTCTTAACTTGCTCTGTTTCTTCTCTTGATGCTTTCACACGGATTTTCATTTCACCAGCCTCTTGTGATTGAACTGAACTTATTGTTGACTTACATCGGACCCTCCAGCAAAACAGGTGATTGTTACCATCTCAGCTTCTCAACATTCCTGCTATTTGCTTTAGGTGGGTTGAGCTAGTTGATGCCACACAGCCCTCAGAACGCTCTGCTCCTTTGTCATCCCCGTGCTGGCTGTAGGACTTCCTGGCTGCCTCCTGGGATGGGGCGTGAGTTGCTAGATGTCTTTGCAAGATGCCGTGTAGGCTCCACTGACCTGCCACACCTCTTTGACTCATCTGAAGAGGATGTTTCACAGCTACACAGTAGATGGTAATGGCTGGGGTTTTTTGTTTGATTAGTTTGGTTTTGACTGGCTTGGTTTGGTTATGTGAGTGCATGTTTTGGGGAACTAGTACTTAGGAATGGTGAGAATGGGGTTCTAAAAATTGGGAAATCTCAATTTTACTCCTTATTCTTGTACTATTGGATCTTTCCTAAACTATTTCATACTTTTTAGATCTGCAGAAATGTAAAAAAAAAATGTTAATAGTAGAAGTGAGAGTAGTACTGCATAGCATGTTCAATGTAAGTCAGGAGATGAAATGAATGCTGCAAAGATTTTCTGTGTGAGTAACGTAATCTATGTCAAATAGGAGAATCAAAAATGTCCTCATGAATAAACATGATTTCCTGAAAACAGCATAATTATCCCCTACCTTGTTGTATCATGCCTTTTAAAATATTTATTATTTTAGTTTCAGAAACAGTGTTCAGATGTTCTTGGGATGGTAATGGTAGAATTGTTAATGGCCCATGGCATGTGTTACCATGACTCAGGATGTTTTAAAGGCTTTTTTTATCACAGAGCTTTCAAGTCCAGTTTATTTTTCTGAGATTACCTTGCAGTTGTGTAACCTAAACAGATTGTTTGCAACTCTTGAAAATGTTGAGAAAAGGATGCACTTTTATTTAAGCCGTATATCTTCGTAACAGGCAAAATGATTGCAGCACATATTGTGGAAAAATAATTTGCTTCTGACTAGACATTCAAATGAGCACAGACTGTAATTGTGAGCTTAAGTACTAGAGGTGGTGGAATCTGTAGTTACTTGGTTTAGTGATTAAAATGCAAAACCAGAAAGGGCAAGAACTTCCCTGCGCAGCAGCAGAGCTGTACTTCCCATGTGGATTCCTTGTAGTCAGCTAAATTACAGAATGTTTATTAAACATCACCAAAATGTGATGGTGGTAGATTTTGACTTTTTTTTTTTTTTACATTAAATAATGTGCCATGCATGTGGTGAGGTATTTAGAGCCAAAAATGGCTCTAAATTATGATGTTTCTAATTTACATCAATTCTGATTTTGAAATAAAATCAGCATTTTCAGTGTCAGAATTACTTGCAAAAGTAAATTTTATTTTCCTGGTCAACAATCTTAGATGGGCTGAAACAGAACTTTCAAAATCAGGTGCCAATGCCTGGTTACTTTTTTCTTTGGAATGTGTAAAAAATCTCTTGCTTTCACTTTCATTTGCAGAAGTATCTATTTTCAGTCTTTGATTGTACCACCCTGATCCCATTATACATAACTCCTCCTCCTTTTAATAATTTCTGTTTGTATATAAATCCTAATCAGAATGCTTTCTTCCTTTTTGTTCTAGATAACTTCTGTTGCTCACTGACTTTTCTAGATACAAGTCTACAATACTTGATAAGCATACTTCAAACTCTGTACTTTGTCACTGTATTGTTTGGTTGCAGGAGACAGCTCTGGAAATTCTGTTCACTGCTTTACTACTCTTTTTTTACTGTCTTTAACTAAAAAGATAACTTTTGCAGTTCATATAGACTGTACAGTGTTAATGAGAAACCATGTTCTGCCTGATTTCTCATGTTTTGTTTTAACTTTGCACCTATAAAATAAGTCTTCATCTACTCTGCAACCTGCTTCTAGATAGCTGAAAATGGCAATGAGATGGCCTCCTTAATAATTACTTTCTGAACACTGGACAAACCCAGCACTCTCGGTCTGTATTTGTATGTCCTGTGCTCCAGGGCCCTGAATTTTGTGGTTTCCCTGTGCTGGACTCACTCCAGTTTGTCTGTCTTGTGTGGGGGAACTCAAAACCGGACTAAGTGCTCCAGATGTAGTCTCGCATGTGATGAATAGGAGAGGAATGTTATTCCATGAAACAAAGCTGCAGTAGTCTATTTTGTGGTGTCTGAGTCCCTGTTACTGTACTGGGTCCACTGTAAGTTTCAGTTAGAAAACTAAAGAACTATCTAGGAAAAAACAAATTCTGCTCATAAAGCTTGGAGAATTGTAACAATTAAGTACTGTAGAAATCTCTGTGAGTTTTCTACAGGGGTTGTCATGAGGTGAAAGCATATTCTGACTTTGAGAACAAACTTAAATTTTCTCCAAGATAAGATATCTGCAAGATAACATTCTGAACATCAAGGTGATTCCAGAAGCAGTGAAGGAACTTTTTTTCCTAAACTAACCAATTTTTTTCCTTATTTTTTGGTGGTATTATTTGGGGTCCTTTGATTTGATCTAAACTTTTCCTGTTATTTGGGCATTTCACATTTTTCACAGAATCATAGAATCATTTAGGTTGGAGATGACGTTTATGATCATCAAGTCCAACCGTAAACCTAACACTGCCAAGTCCAGCACTAAACCATGTCCCTAAGCACCATGTCTACACGTCTTTTAAATACCTATGGGGATGGTGACTCAGCCACTTCCCTGGGCAGTCAGTTCCAATGCTTGATAATCCTTCCAGTGAAGAAATTTTTCCTAATATCCAATCAAAACCTCCCCTGGCACAACTTGAAGCAGTTTCCTCTTGTCCTATCGCTAGTTACTTGGGAGAAGAGACTGACACCCACCTCGCTACAACCTCCTTTCAGGTAGTTGTGGAGAGCAGTAAGGTCTGCCCTGAGCCTTCTTTTCTCCAAATTGAACAATCCCAGGTCCCTCAGCCGCTCCTCGTAAGACGTGTTGTCTAGGCCCTTTGCCAGCTTTGTTGCTCTGCTTTGGACACGCTCCAGCACCTCAAGATCTTTCTTGTAGTGATGAGCACAAAACTGAACACAGAATTTGAGGTGCAGCCTCACCAGTGCTGAGTACAGGGGCACAATCACTTCCCAACTCCTGCTGACCGCACTTTCTGATACAAGCCAGGATGCTGTTGGCCTTCTTGGCCACCTGGGCACACTGCTGGCTCATATTCAGCCAGCTGTCAATCAACACGCCAAGGTCTTTTTCTGCCAGGCAACTTTCCAGCCACTCTTCCACAAGTCTGTAGTGTTGCATGGGGTTGTTGTGACCCAAATGCAGGACCCGGTACTTGGCCTTGTTGAAACTCATACAGTTGACCTTGGCTGTCCAGATCCCTCTGCAGATACTTCCTACCCTCGGGCAGATCGACACTCCTACTCAACTTTGTGTCATCTGCAATCTTATTGAGGGTGCATTTGATCCCCTCATTGACATCACTGATAAAGATATTAAACAGAACTGGCCCCAACACTGAGCCCTGGGGAACACCACTCGTGACCGGCCGCCAGCTGGGTTTAGCTCCATTCATCACATCTCTTTGGGCGTGGCCATCCAGCCAGTTTTTTATGCAGTGAAGAGTACAGCCATCCAAGCCATGAGCAGCCAGTTTCTCCAGGAGGATGCTGGGGGAAATGGTGTCAAAGGCTTTACTAAAGTCTGGGTAGAAAACATTCGCAGCCTTTCCTTCATCCTCTAAGCGGGTCAGCTTGTCATTGAAGGAGATTGGGTTAGTCAAGCAGGACCTGCCTTTCATAAACCCATGCTGACTGGGCCTGCTTCCTGATGGACCTGTACATGTAGTGTGATGGCACTCAAGATGATCTGCTCCATAACCTTCCCTGGCACCGAGGTCAGACTTACAGGGCTGTAGTTCCCCGGATCCCTATTCTGTCCTTTCTCAGATGGGGCCCTTTAGAAAGTTTACAGGCTATTTAAAGCTATATGATCATCTTTGTCATTGCAGTTTATCCCATTTTACAGTTAAGCCAACAAATGGTTTAGGTAACGAATGCTTAAATACATAACAAAAATCTCTTCTTAGACAGGATGAAATGAGATTTTTATTAATTTATTTAGATAATCTCTAAAAAGGTATAAAGAGACTATGCAGCTGCATTACGGATACGTAGCTCCATAGCTTTTTTGATTCCTATTTCTGCTTGATTGCTCCAAGCAAAAGAGATACAAGCTCTTCTCAACACAAACCCCTGTTAATCAAAACAATCCCAAAGAGAACCCCTATGAAGTGTAATGGTAGGATGGGATGGGGCATACAAGAAGGGAAGAAGAGGTTGGAGTGTTTTTGTAGATGGAGAAGAGTCAGTATAATCCTTTCCTTTTTTCTTCTGTGTTTGAGCAGGATACCCTGACCACTGCAACTGTTTGGCTTTAAATTGCTGAAATACTTGAAGAAGTTAATGTTCATCTGATCTGTAATTAGCAGTTAATTGACATTGGTAATGTGTGTTTACCTTTTGCATCAGACACATTTTGATGAATGGGTCGTGTGCTTTGACTTCACTAAGTGACGTATTTTTAATCAAATATTTTAAATAAAATATTCATAGGGTAAATGTTGACAATTTAGCAAGAAATCATAGGGTTTTTTGTAGTGCAGACAGTCATGACTGACACAGGTATGCGGGTGCTTGTCACTGTTCCCTAGGGGTTTTAGGCGCATTTTATTGCCTGTGGATACAAGAGATGTAGCTTGCATCATGACGTGTTAGAGATTAGATAATTTTGATTACTTTTTATTGGATCTGATTGTTAAAATAAATCCCTTTGGATCTACTGATTGGACCATAACTCTCATTGTCTCTGGACTGTTAAAAATGGCACTCTGAGGCCTGAAAGCTAGCCTAAATGAAGAGACTAAGTTAATTTAAAAAACAGGACAGAAATTTACAAGATTATATAGTAATTTAGCTGAAATACAGATTTTATAAGAATTTAATGTTTTCTGTAATACACTTGTCCAAATTGTCGTAGTTATTTTTATTCAGCACCGTGGTTCGGTGAAGTTACTGATCTTTTGTGTAATGAGTAAGAACTGAATCTGGTTCTTGTTTTGCTTACTCCTATTATGAAACTAGTCATCAGCTACGTATTTTAATTTACCTTTTTACAAAAAGTGATAGGGAATTCTAAGACTTTCCAGATCTCTCCTTCTAGAGGGAGAGAGATATGAATATTGTTCTTTAACACCTGTATTACGCTGATTGTTCTCGAATATCAATACATCCTTCCCTGTAGTATGAAGTACTTACAAAAGTCCCAATGACATTTTTAGTTTTGAAAAGACAAGTTAGATAAGATTTACTTTTTTTCCAGTTAGGCATAATGCAATAATATTATGAATATGTATGACATCTGGGGCTATGTGTAGGGATTTGTGGTACGTATAATTGAGCATATCCTCATAATTTTTTTTAAGGATGATGTTATGCTCCTTTTTATTTTTCCTTGCTTAGAAAGTTACCTTTCTCAGAGTCCATCCGAAAAGGCTGCATTCTCAGGGGTTTTGAGATGCTGCTCTGTATAGCAAAAAGCTTCCAATTCTGCTGTTGCTTCATCAAAAACTCTCTTCTTGATCCTGTGCTGCTCTGCAGAGAAGTGTATCACTATAAATAAGATTGCCTTGTGAACAGTTTGGATAGGTATGGAAAGAATAGGATCTTGATTTGCGATGATCTAAGGTCCTAATTGGCACATCAACTAGTAATTAGCATCAAGCCATAATGTTGTTCTGGCACAGCACAAAAATATTCCCTACAAACCAATCACCAAATCCAGTACAGCTTGCTTCTGTATGTGACTAGGCTAAGTGCAACTTCTGCTCCAGCATATCTATGTTTAGGGCTTGCACTCCTATAGTTACCTCATTGAATCTAATCCTGTCCCCAAAGCTCAACAAAAGGTGGCCAAAAAGACCACTTGGTGTGTTACTGATTACTTTGTCTTGTAAATAGTGAGGGGCTTCTGTGGGTTTTGGGGGTTTCCGGGTTGTTGTGTTTGTTTTTTTGTTGCTTTTTTATTTTTTTGACGTTTCTTAGGCATAAAATATAGACCTCGGGGAAGAATAGATCCTTTTGAGATTTAAATGAACTTCAGTGGGGTGAGAAGGAGACCTTAGTCCTGTGTGTTCAGGATTGCTCAACCATAATTAAAAGATTCTAATTGGTTTGCATTAGTTTTGGATGTAAGTCAGAAACTGCACATCTTTTCCACACTATTTGTAATGTAGCGATGCCAGTAATGTATGTATTTAATTCAGCTTTCAGCTGAATATAATCTAAGGCCATGATGGAGAACAATTAGAGGAAGGAATTGTATGAATAAACTAGATTGCTGTTAAGGTTTCTATTATAACTTTCTGAAAGGTTTGCAATTACTTCATCTCCTTCTTTCAAGCTACCTCTGTAAAGGTCATAAAAAAAAGTGGTTTTGGGAGGAGGAATGTTGTCTTTTGGGGTTTTTTGGACAGGATTTTCATCTTAATGACAAATGGTTCTTTGCTGATAGGAGGGAAAAAAAAAGAATTAATGGTTCAATTAGGGATGAACAAATGCTACCAGGAATATAATCAGAACTTGTCCAGTTCAGATGCTGTATGTTACCAGAATAGAACTGCAGTGATTGCTTTGGTGCTGTTAAAGTCTGTGCCTAAGTTTCTTAAACCTATTTTGGGGACACTGGCTGTAATTCAGCACTTACTATTGCATTCTTTCTGAGCCTGTACATCTTTGAATTTGTTAGGCAACCTTCTTACGTTCTTAAGTCCAGTAGCACGATTCCAGAGTCCTGTAGATTTGATCTCATTTGGCTTGTGCCATTTTTTTGTAAGGCAAAATATCTTCACCTTCATTCTTCCACTGGCCAGTGTCCTTGGCAATAAAATGTGAGAAATGCCAGTTAAATCTGAGACACTTGCCTGTAAATTCCACACTGAATTATGCTGATCCTATTCATTTACTTAAAAAGTAACAGCGATTTCATAGCTGTAGGTCTTTATATATATACTTTATATATATATATATATAAAGTATATATATACTTTATATATACTTGATTTTGACAGATCAGCACCAGACTGAGACTACTTTCTTAACCTTTTTTCTGTTGTTTGGTTGGGCTTTTTGGGGGGCGGGGGTTGGGCAGGGGAAAAGGAATTTTCCTCATAATATGGAAGGGTCTATGCTACTGTCCCCTCTTGTCAGTACAGAATGGAAATTGAAATGAAGGCAATTTCTCACACTCGAAGTATTAGTGTATCCAGTCACAGTTCCTAAGGCCAAAGAGCCACTCACAGCAAACTTATACTTAAATGAGGAATAGTTTTGAACGTTTACTCAAGTGTGGAATGTGGACTTGGGTTTGAACTGCCCAGTTGATGGAGCTACTATGTGAAGTTGTATCTTCCTTGGGAAGATATTTTTTAGACCAGGATTTTCAAACAACCTGTTTTTTCACATTCTCCTATAAACACTGTGGATGTGACTTACCTACTATACCCACAAAAATATGTCATCTAAGCAAATTGCTGAGGCTTCCTTTTAGTCAGTAGGAAACTTTGAGGAAGTGATCAGTCCCTTTTTAAGATATGTGAAGCACATTGCCTTTAGAAATGGTCCTTTGTGTTCGAGGACTACAGAAGAGAAACTGGGTGACCATCTTTGACTAGACTTTAAGGTAGGTAGAGGGAGTGCTCACCTATGTGACGTGGGCCTCTACCTTGAGTCTGTCTGTGACACTGAATGTTATTTTAAATGCTTATCTTTTGTTTCATTGCTAGCATGACTCCAATGTTTTGACAAGTTCCATGATAATAAACACTGTATCATTATAGATTTTAGGGAAATAATGTTGTATAGGTTCAGACTCCTTGCTTGGGGGTTTTTGTGCTCTTTCAACTCAATTCGCTGTTCAGGACAAACCTACTAAAGAATAAAAAGTAGACTTTCCTTGTATTTGGGTGATCCTTAAAGGCTGAAAAAAAGGCTTTTCATGTTAAGTATAAGGTTATTACTTGACTTGAGACTTTGAAATACCTTTCTGTTAAATAAAGTTCTAGGGTGTAATTTTGTTTTGCAGAATTGCTATGTTATTGAATTTCACATAAAGATAGAATGGAAGAATTCTGTTGTTTGGTAGTGCTAAAATATGGATTTTTTTTTTCTTCCAGCTGTGAGCACTTGTAAAATACAATATACTAAAAGTGTCATGTCTGCTGAAAGATAGTTCTAAGGTACTAGAATTGTTACTTTTGGTCTTCCAAATAGGCATGAACTTAGAATAAAACATTTAGAATTTGTTGTATAAACTGTATTGTTTTATTAAATAACTTCCATTTATCATTATTTGTTATTTTATTGGACCATAAAAGCATGAGGTACTTACCCATATAACTTACAGACTTAATATTGTTGAAGATACTTGCAGTATCCCGTAACTCTCTAGATTAAAAGAACACAAAGATGAAATATGGAATTAAAAATATGGAGTGTGTATCACTCCCATGCCTTGTGTAGCTTTCAGAAATTACGTATTATCTCCAAGATTTTGCATGAATATATAGGGTTCTAAGGCACAGAAGTGACCAATCACAAATGGGAAAAAACATTAACATGCTGTAGATGTCCCCATGCTACCAGGTTCCACCAGAAATTACCAGACAAGATCATCAGTTGGTTTGATGTACTTGGTACGTGTCTATTTATGCTAACAGCCTGACTTCTGAAGTAAATTACTGGCTCGCAATCCAGTGTTGTGAGCTACATGCTCATATATTATTGTGGTGCAAAACTAAATCCTGTAAGAACATGCTTTTAGCCCTCTTGCTTTATGGTGTGATCCCATCCACCCTCATTACATAAGCAAGCCTAAGCCAGCTGTGTGTTAGTAGATCCTCCAAGCTCCACTCCTGTATTTAGTGCAGGGAGTGACTCTGAACATGCCAGAGTATCTCTTTATCTTTTGGGGGCATCATGAGAAACAGGAGAAACGACAAAACAGGAAACCAAAGTCTTTCCCACAGCCTGAATTGCATACTTTTCTATCATTTGCGTCATTCAGAAAGTGAAATATCAGTTCCAGTTTTTGATACATAAATTTCAAGTCATACCCAGGAAGGGTAAAGACCTTCCTGACATCATTTCCATGGCTAGAGAGGCCCACATCACCATTTATATTTAACTTAATGTATTGATTTAGACAGACTTGAGAGCTTATCTAACAGTATTAACCAGCTGGTGAGGCTTAGAGAGGCAGCTGAGTCAGCTTGCTGTGTTCCTACAGCAGTAACACACTGTTGCAACTTCATTTTTCTGTGTAAAGGACTCAATTCTGAGATGTGTTTACATCTGTGTATGCTTTTAAAGGACTAGTATTATGAATTTGTCATGAACGCAGAGACCCTAACTTAGGATCTTGCTCCGAGGTCTCACCAAGCTAAGCCTATCTTGTCAGTCATCTGTAGACAGATGTAGGGATTAATCACTGTGTCTAATTAGACCACTTGCTTAGGTTCTTAAATTAAGCTTTGCAGTTGTACCTATCTCTTCATGCTAAAGTCTGTGTTGTTGCAACTTTGTTAATGCCATTCAAGTTAGACAGATTAAATCTAGCCTGGATGTCTGCACACACTGCAAACAGATCAATTTGCAAAGGGATTGCCCTAAATTATGTCAGTCTCTCAGAGGTCTTTGTGGGCTATTCTGCTGATGCACACGATGTGAATTTTTCAAGGCTCTCACTCACTCATTCAGTCTCTGTCTCTCTCTAGTTCATTAGTTTGAGAGCAATTGAAAGCTGGAAGCTAACTTTCGATGTTCTAAATTATGCTTGAGGGACCCTAGAGAGTTAGACTTCCCTTGGCTAAAAATGACCTTTGTGAACCTAGTCTCTTTGCATAAAATTTGGCAAAACATATTCAGTATCAACATAAACTGCGCTTACTTCCACAGCAGTAGCTGACTTGTTTAACAGTCATGTATGAGGCCGTCCTTGCAAGGAATTTATCTCAGCTTAAGAGACTCAGTCTTTCCAAGAATTCATTTCAAGTAGATAGCTTTATTCTCTTCTAGTAATTTTTAAGAACTGAATCAACCTTAACTAGAATCAGCCTACATTGTTCTTGTACATTTGGTAGCAAAATCCGTCTGTTGTATTTCTGTCTTTTTTTCACTAGGATCTTTCTAAATAAGGACAGTTCACCTTTACCCTTGGGCAGGAAAAGGAATTTATTAGGAAAGGGAATTTATTAAAATAAACAATTGTCATGTCTTATTTAAGAGTTGAGGTGAAGTTACTTTGGACATATATAGTACCTATGACTTTACAAACTGTTCATTTCTACCTCCTTATAATCAATTTATTGCCTGAAGGACTAAAGTCACTTTGTGACTCAGTTACATGAAGAAGAGACCACCTCAGCTGCTCACTGCTGAGATTTTCTCTCAGATTTGCTGTTAAATTCCTTTACAGCCTCTTCTGAACATGGTTCTTATAAAATGATTCAGGTTACTTAAATTGTTGTAATTCCACCCTCCAACCTAAATCGCTTTTTGAACCATACTGGAGAGCAATTATGTGTACATGCTGGCGGAATTTGTGGGCAGTAACCTCTACTGATGCGAGCAGTATATCCAGATGAGGGTAGAAACTTCCCTACTCTTGCTGTGTTGTAGGTAGGACAGCCCACAGCTTTAATCTATAAGCAATGAAATTTGAATGACTATATAATAGATATTTATAAACATATTTATTGCAGTTATATATATACTTGCGTATACTTGCGAGCAATATTGGTTGTATCATATTTGCCTGTTTTATTCATGCTGCTATGTGTAAAGCAGGTTAGAAAACATTGAATTATTCCCTTTTAAACTTAATTTTCAAAATATTTTTTTGAAATAAGGAAGTGATGTAAAGGTATGCTTTGGAAATTACTGAGAAGAGAAAGAGCTGAATTTATGAATATTGGAAATCATTGCATAGTCAAAGAAAAACTGTCATTATTCCTTAACTGAGTGACTGTTTGTGAGCTTGGCAAAAGGGCAGGTATCTAGGTCAAGTATCAGATGATCAATACAGATGCATTGATGTCGGTTGTCTGGTATAAACTATTAATTTGATGTCTTTTTCTGGCCATGACATGAGCAAATCAAATAAAAAAGCATTTATTGTTCATCTGAAATGGGAGCTTCTGATTTCAAGTAGTGCTTGCTTAACTTGAAAATATGAAAACAGTGTTAAATAACTTGAAACTTTACAAAGACAGAGATTCTGGTCTGTGGATCCAGCAGATAATCCAAGGGCATCTCTGAATTCTGGAAAATTTGAAGCTATGGGAACTGTAGAAATTTCTCGAATTCATTTTCATTTTCTCTTCTGGAGGATTCTTGTGGACCATCTTTTGAATCTGGGCAGTGCACCTTTTAGTTCTGGATGTTTTTATGTATGCATCCTCCTTGATGTTGGTGAAATCGTATAATTTGCGGGTAAATGCTAAACAAAATTATCCCTTTTCTTATTTCTAAAATTAGTCTGAATTCATAATGGGTAAATGTTCTTTGTGGAACTTAAATTGTGGAAAAAAAATTATATGATTTATTCAGCTCTCAGAATAGTCTGTCTGTAAATTCTAAATCTTCAGTTGGGTAATGTGGACAGGTAGTACTCTTGCTGTGCTTGCATGTATGTTCTGAAAATAAAATCAAAGTCCTTTTGTTTTTACAGAAAGACTTGAGCTGTTTAAATGAAAGCTTGTTATTAGAGGTAATGTTATACTTCTGTAAAATAAATGTAATCTCTTATAGTATATGGCAGTCAATAAACACAATGAACTTCCCAAAAATTATGGCACTAAGCTTTGCAGGGCTCTGCTGAAGAGGTGTATGTGTCTGCAGACAAGGCTGTGTAGTCTCTGGCAAGTGTCTTCTTATCCTCATTGATGCCGTGAAAAGCCAGAATTGAAGACTCAATAGTCGGCAGACTATTAAGCAGGTATTCTTTATTGCGGCGCTGGGCACACGGGGGATCTCTCCTCCAAACGTGTGCACCGAAG
>Ga0065711_1001670_pt1 | contig 72648 bp, 32 predicted proteins | sample Hoacrofraction12_FD_59098 | JGI IMG/M metagenome (GOLD analysis project Ga0065711, IMG submission 59098) | Hoatzin crop microbial communities from Cojedes, Venezuela - Epithelial fraction 12 v2 (version 2) | ecosystem: Host-associated > Birds > Digestive system > Esophagus > Crop | place... | reverse complement strand
TTTTTTTTTTTTTTTTTTTTTTTTTTTTTTTTTTTTTTTTTTTTTTTTTTTTTTTTTTTTTTTTTTTTTTTTTTTTTTTTTTTTTTTTTTTTGTCACGGGGCCATTACTTTCTGAATCGTTCTTTTGGTCGGCTGCTGTCCTGGTACTCCTCCCTGAATCAAGTCCTCCCTCCAGATTTTGGCACTCCCGTAACTATCTGTCCGTACTCCATGGTACCAACTCATGTCAATGGACAGTGCCGAGCCTCCTGTGTGCATGGATTCGCCTGCATTGGATGGGATTTGTGGCGCTCTGCAGCCTGTCACTATCAAAGGAGGGCAATCACAACACTACGGGTTGGAGGATGGTTTTTTTTTCTCTCTGCTGAACTTGTTTGTTAAATTTGGTTGAATAACTACAGAGAACTCATTTTGCTTATGGGAGGGTTGTGGTATGCTATTCTGCCCTGACAAAAGGAATTTAATATTTATGCTTGCTTTAAAGATTCATGAGTGTACAAGAGACATAAGGAAATTGGAACACTCTGTGGTGAGATAATGTGTTTGACTTTTGGGGGGTACTAAATGTAAACCCCTGTGCAAGGATACAGCCTTAGTACAAGATGGGGAAGAAAAAAAAACACCCAAACCACCACATTCTTTTGTTTCTAATTTTTACTATTTTTTCCTTTCCATAGTGGCTTTTAAGTTGCTGTAAAACAGAGAAAACTCTGCAGGGATTCAGTCATTTTCAGCAGAGAACCCCTATAATGTTGCCAATAGAAGGAAATTAATTCAACATATTTTTGCCCCATTATGCTGGTTGTCTTATCAAGCTTAAAACGCCTTTGTCTCTTGTCCCTTGTCCTCTTCCCACTCATATGGCAGAGAACTATCCTATTCCCTTTCCTTGCCCAAATTAAAGACCTTAACCTGCCATCATTACTTTCCTTGTTCTTTAGTACCTCGTCACAGTAGCAAGTCGGGTGGTTAGTATGTTCTAGGGAATATGTTGTTATCGTGTTTTAAGTTTCATGGTTAGTCTTAGGTGGTGGTGATTTTTTTCATCACCGTATTGTGTTTCAGTTCCCAAAATGTGCCTTGGCTTCTGTTGATAGATTTGGTCTGCTTCATTCAGGCATTTCTCCTACCACATTTGGGGGAGAGCATCATCTTAAACTTCTTGTCAGCCGTTTTTACTGGAGACTGATGAAACACTAGCTCTGTTGACTTACCTCCAGGTGAACTGTAGTGTACATTTTGGTGGGGGAGATAACGCGTGCAGTCTCTGCAACAGCTACTCCTCGCTAGCGTAGGGTGCGCTGTTGCCATGGCAATATTTTTTAACTTGTCTGCAGGCACACAGGAAACCTATGGCAAGTGGTGTGCTGCAGGCTAGCAACATGTTAGGAGCACATGAAATGGGTATCATCTCCCTCGCAAAACCGTGCCCCCCTGGAACTGCCTGTTACTCTGCAGGCGCAGCCCTTGGTGATGGCTGCAGACCGGTGCTGAGCGGTTGGAGTGCGAGCACCGTGCTGGGGGATACGTGAACACAGTACCTGGGGGTGCAGGGGGTGCAGAGCAAGGGGTGTTGTTTGGAGCTGAAGGACCTCAGACTGTGTCAACGGGAATCACAGTCAGTTGTTAGCAAATCAACTTCTGATAAACAGCACCTTTTTTCTTTTTCTTTTTTTTTTTCCCTTTTCTTTAATTTCAGAGTTCAACAGTAATGGCCAGAGCTGAAAAATTCAAGGAAATTGAATATCTCCTTATTCATGGAACAGCAGATGGTGAGTTGCAGTTAATTAGACATTTTAGTATTACAGACAGGTTCGCAATTCTACTACTGACAAAACAAAAGCATGAAGGGGCAAGGCTGTTACATTTACGTCAATAAAATAATACTGCTTTCTGCAACTAATTTGTGTTTCAGTCAGCAGTGCTGGGGAGTCTTCTGTGTTCGTTGTTTTGCTTTTCCCCCAGAGTAGTACAGAAGCAATTTTTTGTTTACCTTTTTCCTCTTTTTCTTCCTCTTTTCAGATAATGTTCACTTTCAGCAAGCAGCGCAGATTTCCAAAGCTCTTGTTGATGCTGAAGTGGATTTTCAGGCAATGGTATAGTTCTGTTTTGTTTATCATCACACAAATGGCTTGTATTATGAGAATAATAGCAAAAGCTACCTCTTGTTAGGTATAAATCAATTGCCATCTTAAATGAAAGTTCACATACTTGCATTTCATGTTCAGGAACTGAAATTTTAACATAACACACCCATGTATCTTCTGTACAAGAAAAACTGTAAAGCAACTCGTTCTTGTATTTGACCCTGTTTACCTAATCTTTCATTTTGTTAATTTGAGTTCTCAGCCAATCCCAATCTTTGCATATACCCAAAGTCCAGTGAATAGTGTCTTACAGATAGGATCTAAGGAAAGGTGAACTTCAGCTAAGTCCAGGATAACCGTCCATCATGTTCGGTGTTTCTCTGTTGAGCTTGTAAGGCAAGTAGTTATTTGCCCCTTCTTGTGCTGTACGTGGAAGCTCTCAAAACTCAGGTGCAAGGCAGCCCTTGGGGAGCAGTGCTGAGAAGGGCAAAGTATAGATGGAAGCCAGATGCACCAGTGCATGGTTGTCCTTCAACCAGACTTGCAGGGCTTACAGGGTGCAGAGATCGGGCACCACTCGGAACTGAGGCGCTGCCTCTACTCTCCATGTGGACAAGCCACGTGCTCATTTTGTGCTTTTGGCATGAATAGATGGTGTATCCCACACACAAAACAGGGGCGAAAGTATTACAGGAGCTTCCTACTGCCATCATGTCTTCACCTTCATGCCGAATTAGCCTCATGCTGGGAGAATTTTAAATGGCTGCACATGTTTTTATGTCTATCAAGCTTGGTTTATATCATTTAGATGTAGCTAGAACTAACATTCTCTCTATTTTTCTTTCTCGCAGTGGTATACTGACAAAGACCACGGCATCACCGGTCAAGCACATAAGCATATTTATACGCATATGAGCCGTTTCATAAAGCAGTGTTTCTCCCTGCCCTAGCACCTGCATTTTGGTTGTTAGTGAGGGTATTTCTCCAGAAAACTCTCTGCCCAGTGTATGCCGAGCCAGTATAAACTTTTATGAATCAAGAGCAGATAAGGGTCAGGTCTTGGGATACCTTTGTACACAATGAAATGCTAATCTTTATAATGATTTCTGTTGCCAAGCAACTATTGCATTTTTATTGATTGTGTTTAATCAGTTCTTAACATCACCAGAATGTAGTTATATTGCAGACTTGTATAATGTTTCCAACAGAAAATTAAATGCACCCTTTATCGTGTCTGTGAAAATACTGATAAAACTTTAAACACATTTTGCAGAAACTACCTAATGCTTGATCAATTATTGGTTTACAAACAGTACCAGGTATACTGCAATGTTAATATTTTCTATGCAGAATGAAACACTCTGTTTACTGCCATGCCGTGAGTTAGGATCTTCTCTGCAATCTCTTGGATTGCAGTTGTAGAAGTCTTGCAAGGAAAGCGTGTAACCAGCTTTCACCAAGACTTTGAACGGTACTCAAACCGCTGGCACTGAATTTGTTTCCTATCATAGTGCTGTGATTGTTGCTTACTTTAGAGTCTTAGAATCACAGAATGGTTTGGGTTGGAAGGGACCTTGTATATCATCCAATTCCAACTCCTCTGCCATGGGCAGAGACACCTTCTACCAGACCAGGTTGTTCAAAGCCCCATCCAGCCTGGCCTTGAACACTTTACAGTCAACTTTATAGTCAAAGGGCTGCTACTGTGGGAATCTGCAATGTAGAATGTTATCTGGGAATTCCAGCAGCCCACTGTTGTTCCTCTATGGGACAGAAAATCTTTTTTTTAGAAGGTTCCTGTTTACTGATGAATAGAATATATTCCTTGCACTCAAACATAAAACATTACAATGCAAACTAGCAGTCACTTAAAGCAAGGGCTGGACTGTAACTCTCCTGTGACATGGTATTTAGCAAACCTGCTTTTCCTTGCAGCCCACCAGTAAACTTCTGCTTTCTCTTTAGCACTCCAGGTAGGCTTCTCCATCTGAAGATTAGTTTTCTTAATTTCACATAGATGCAACCCACTTGTACTACAAACTGTGCTGCTTTAAAATAATAAAGACATTAAAAGTTAGGAAAGGAGGTGTAGTCTGTATCATTGAAAATGTTGCTCAAGAAACTAGCCCCTAGAATTTTACAAAAATCCATTGATTTTGAGAGAGACTTACACTGAAGTTTCTGCTTTTGTTTGATGGTATCATGTAATGGATTGCGACGTGATTACCTAACACAGCTTCTTGATACTAGAAGCCAGTGTGTGTATGGATGTGTTGTGGGTTATTAGTGGCTTTAGGTGAATGTGAAAATACTCAGACAGATAGGGCATGGGGGAGAATGTCAAGACAGTTTGTGCAGTTTGTCCTTAAATGAGAAAGAGAAGGGGGGCCTGAGGTGGAAAATAAGGTTTTGGTTTCACAAACCAACCAAAAACTCCTTGACTCACAAAACAAGCTTTTTAGAAAACAAACTGGAGATGGGTATTACAAATATAATCTTGGGCTCCATTTATTAGTGATTCTAATGTAAACCAGCACCACTGTTAATGTTCTACAGGATATAGGCTGTCAGTTGTCTCCAAGAGGTTATAGTGTCTAGTGTCTGATTCTTTTGACTCAAGGGAAAGAAACATAAATCAGTATAACAAAGTACAATGCTAATTATTTTATATTTCTTTGTCTGGAAAGCAACTTCTGAGATACCCTGCTAATAGAGTATGATGCAACTTTAAAACAAAAGAAATGTTTTATTTCTGTAGTAAGTGTCCTAAAAAACATCAGTTGAGTGTCTAATTTTTGTCTCGGGTAGGTCTCCCTCAGCTCCAAAAATAATGCCGACAATAGGACTGTATAACTCCCCCAGGAACCGACAGCTTGCTTGAGCTGCATGAGCACCTAAAACTGAGGCCACAGAAGAAAGCCAGCTCACTTCATTAATGTACAAAGCCAGCACTAGGAACCAGTTGTGCCTGAAGCAGTGCCACATGCTGGAGTGAGTTAGGCACCTACCAATTACCTCTGGTATTTTTTTCCATGTGAAATACTTACGTTTGTTGTACTTTTAGACCGTAAAATCCTAACAGATGCAGCTGAAGCCCAAGGTGTGACTGTTACTGTTCTGAGGCTGGGAGGCAGCCAGTCTTTGGTTTAAAAATCGGTGAAGAAGCTCAAAGTGGTTGACTAAGATGGAGCGAGTACTTCACCTGTTGGGCTTTGGCAGAAGTACTAGGCTTTAAGGCCTAAAAATTTTTCAGTAGCAGAAATTAAGGGGCCTGTGAATAGCAGAAGATCCCACAATAGGCAGTAGGCTAAGCTGCTGTTCAGCTATTAGACACTTTAAATATTGTAGCAATTTTAAATTGTATGACATTACCTATTGATCTGTAAAGAGACCCAACCACATCATCTCTCTCAGGAGCAAGGGGAACCAACTCATGACCAGTAAATCAGCATTTAATTCCCACTCTCTTCCTGGAACAGGTCCGTTCTGTGCCATCGCCAGCGGCACACTTACTGTTAGAGTCAGACCAAGCACACCACCATCAACTCCATGCAGCAAGCCAACACTGACAGCATTGCCCACTTCAATGAGATTCCACTCGGAAATGGAGCAGGACTGGGCTGTATAGTTCATTAATTTGTGAAGCATGTTCAAATGTCAGGTAGACATTTAAAATACTGTACCATATTGCGTACTTGCAGTGTAAAAAATAAAATTGAAAATTAATTAGGATAAATATTTATTTTCACATAACATTTCTTAATTGTGAAAAACACAATAGTCTATTCACATGTACACATAAACTTTTGTAATAAATTACATCCAAGAAATTGAGTAATTTTGACCAGGAATATGAAATTAGAAGTAAATATAGCACTACATTTGCTTTATATTGTGTGTGATTTCAGAATGTTAAGACTAACATTGAAATAGCATTTAAATTCACACAAGAAGAGAGTGACTATTTTAAAATAAAACCACTCTGAAATACTGAACAGAAATACAGAATGCCATTCAATACACTGATTTCTTAATATTCTAAGAGTTGGTCAAGTGAAACTAATACATTCTGATTGTATACATTATCTGTAACAAGGTCAGCAACATATTAAAACATCACCAGGCTGCTTTTGGGACAAACCAGTATTGAACTTCTATACTAACCTTAAAACAACTGGAATCTTAAAATTTATCATCAAGTACACAAAACAAAGCATTTAACCTTGATGCATCAGCACTGTTTTCCTAAATTTACAAATACAAACACTGAATTAAATGCAAATCCTTCTTTGTGTCCATTAGATCCCCCTCCCCCCCCATAAAAATGGCCTTTAATGGGCTTTGATAATGCTAAGTCAGTGGCCCTGTTAGTTTGCAGCAAAATGCAATTATCGTTTATGGCTAAAGTAGTAAAACATACAAATTCACACGCACAAAATCATTCAAAGGAATACTTTAAATGTGCTGGATAGGAAAAGTTGTTCACATGAAGTCTATGGGAAGTTTATCATATTGTGAAAGCTGGGGAATGTTAAAGACCTGCAGATGAGTAGTTTTAACGAGTACAAGACTGTAATTCTTATATTTGTATGGTTCAAAGTAATAGCGTAATAATGAGAGCTTTCATTTAATCATTTAAAAATTTTTCTTAAAAAAAAATTAAAAATTAGTGAATTCCAAATAATGCAATAAAACTTTTGCTCCACATTTCTATTAATTCAATACCTAATCTTGCAGTACTTGTTTTACACAAAAGAACAGCTTGAAGGATCAGGCAGTAACAAAATCCTTTAGGAAAAATGTCTTTGTAATGGCTTTAAAGCCACATTTGACTTTTCAATGTTGTTTTTATCTTTTAATCAATACGTACTTGATGGAATAGTGAAGAGCTGTAACAAAACCAACAGCAGGATACCCATTTAAGTATTATACACAATTAAACTCTGAAATTAAGAGGTTTACAGTTGTTAGTAGAGAGAGTACAATACAAATATGCCCTTTATGTGGCTGTATTTTAGGCAATAAAGAGGAAAATCATTGGGCAGGTGATACAACTGCATGTGAGGGTATAGTTTGTATCTACAAAATTTTCCCTATTATAATGGATTGATTAATGATGTAATGCAGTTGTTTGGCCCACCATGGCAACACTCATACAATACAAGATGCTGTCATCACAGATTGCATTTTAAGAAATACCATACCTATGTTTCACATCTAAGGATGTGGTGGTGTTTTTCAACTAAGGTGAGAGAATGTTTTAATATATATTTTTAATATATATATTTATATATATGACTATGTTCTAGTTACATACAAATTTGAATATTAAATACACTGTATTAAATCAAGGAAAACTTCACAAATACAGAATCTGACCCTGCAATCCTCATTGCAAGATTAATCCATGACTTCAAAAGCACAGTTTGAGGAAGAAAGGATTATCCTTGTGAGTTTGTTCACAGGGTCAGATCAGTGGTTACTTTAAAAACTTCTTTAATGCTTGCTTGTCAGTTTGGGTCTCCTGAAATCATTTACTCCAGTCAGGTGATTTAAAAAAAAAATTGGAACAAGTGTTTCAGGTTCATCTTGAATGAGGATTATTAAGTATTCTCACACAGAAAAAGTAGTAAAATACAGTACAAACCTATTAACAGGAAAGTTGAAATTGAACGAAGCTTTGCTTGTTACACTTATGATATGAATACTGACAAATGGCCAGTATCAGCAAAGAACATTTTTTTGCATTGGCTACTGCAGACTTTTACACAGATACTAGACAATGCAGACATGTAGACAAGGTGAAATGAGACAAATATTGCACTACATTACCTGTGCTAGTTTGAGATGAAAGACAAAAGTTACAAGGTCAAATCATTTATATTTAGTGGTTGTGGCACTCCTTTCATTTGTAAAAAATGAATTGAAGAACAAGTCATAGACAAGTCTCCCGGTCAACACCTTTCCCTGAGTCAGCTTTCTTCTCTTTTCTTATTTCAGCACTAGGAAAAGAAGCGGGGGGGGGGAAGGGTTACAACACCACTATCATATGTATATATTAATGATCTACCTGTAAACCAACACTGCACTGATATTTTAATTAACTTTTCATGCTGCATAGCACAAACTGGGAAGCAAGTGAAAGTTTCTGCGCTGAATGGTGCAGAAGACATCGGCCAGCATTTCAGTGACAAGGTGGGTAGAGAACTTAAGATGTGCAGACAGACAAGTCAGCCAGCATGCAAGCAAAGATAGACGCTTTTTTCCTTTTTCTTTTCTTGGCAAATACAACTGTTAATTGATTAAATAATGGTAATGGTACAGTTCTCAGACAATACAAGCATTTTCTTAAATGGCACAAACAAGAGGTCACAGTAAGTATTTCTTGTCTTTAAAATGTATTCTGTTGCTCATTTAGAAAGAATGCTTCTGAACTAGAGCAGTGCTAGCCAATTTCCAACTGTAATATTTGGCTTTCAGTCTTGACTGGGGAAAGCAGGAGAAGGCTGGGGGGGTGGAGAGTGACAGTATTGCCCATCTGGGGCTTAATATATACTTCCTCATGTATACATTATATGGAAATAACTTTTTTTCTTAAAAAAGCCTGAAATATCATACAAAAGCCATATCACTAAGAACTCTGAAGCAGAGTTCAAATTTGGATTCAGCTTTTTTCCAGTTAAAACACTGTTGATTTGCCTACAGAAAGCAATACGTATGCAAAGCAGATGGGGGTTTTTTTGTGAAGAGGGTTCTAATTTACAAAGCGTAAATAAATAAAAAGTCGTGTTCTTGCAATGAGTTTCAATCACACTATGAAAATGCAAAGAGGCTTCCACAACACAGGCAAATCAAGCCTTCAACAAAGAGTAGCAGGGTATCTAAAAAAAAAGATAGTTCTGAGAACAAACCTGTATCAAGCACGTAACCTACCAGGTTTCAGGGGAATAATGCCTTAACTAGAATGAATGAGAAACAGGCTGAGTTACACGAGGCTTAGAGAAAGCAAGATCAATTCTCAAATTCCTAAGGTGATTCAAGCACAATTTTACAATCATCTGACATTTATCGTCACATAAAAATTGCTTTAAGGATACAATTCAGTTCAGCCAAAGCTTACTTCTATGCCTATGGCAGTTCCAGAGGTGTTAATGGAAATAGCTAAAGAATACCAACTTCTGCCACTTCAACTGCCAAATCTGTCACCTTCTGTAGAATAGTGATAGAATTGGGTGTGGTACGCTTTCTGCACACAAAGGGTATGCAAACAAATTCCTGGGGGGTGAATTTGAAGTGCAGCAGTACAGCAGACAGCGAGTTACCTGTGCTTAGTAAAAGCAAACACTGAGGATGTGTTGTGTGCCTTACAGTCTATAACATTTCCACGTTTTAGGTGCCTCTGATACCAGGAAAGTCTTCCTTCTATTTAGGTTTCACATCTCTGAGCATCTCCTGCAGATGTGGGCTTTAATGCCTTGAGAAATTTGGGGGAAAAAAAGAAAAAAAGGACAAGTCCGGTCTTTTACCAGTAAAACACACAACTGGTGGATCTGTAACGGACTTGGAGCTCTCTTCTTCCCTACCAAGGGAGTAGTCCAACAAGCTCGAGAAAGAAGATTTGGGATGTGGGATTTCCATATTTTTAGGTAGAGAAGGGAACTCACACCATCTACAGTGACAGACCCCTCTTTCTCCGATACTTTAAAAGACCAGCTAGGACTACCTTCTATACATGGTCAGATCTTCTGAATGTGTTTTGAAATTGCTATCTGAAGGGATTAATACTATAAGTAAAGACAGAGAAATATTTAATTACATGTACCAAAGAGGGTGCCTTGGTATTTAATTCTACCAAGGCAGGCTCAAAAGCAGAATTTTAGGTCCTTAGGAATTTTAATAATGAAAAATTAAGGTTGGGAAATGATAAAGTTCAGGTGCCTCTGTGGTTAGGCAACAGCTGACTAAATCTCATTTAAGTCCTCTCTTTAGACACTTAAATACTGTTATAAGTCTGGCATGTAAGAACTGTCACACACTACCCTACTTCACCGAGCCAGGGGCAGGGCAGAGCTTACGACAGATATTATCCATGCATCAGGCTAAGTCATTTGCATAAACACTTCCTGCCTAAAATCTCGCTCTGGGGATGATCTTAGTTTATCATTGGCCAGTCTTCCATTGGCCAAGTCAACTCAGTAGTTAATTAGTACAAAGAACTTCCAGATTTTATGTATTGCAGAAATCACCCTATGTTGTTAATTGATCAGTGCCTCATGTAAAAGGCATCATATGAAATAGTGCAGTATCATAATTTAATTATCCCTATTTAATAGTATTTGGGGATATTAGTATAAGAAAGTAGACCTGAAAACAGGAAAGGGAGTACTAAACATTTCTGCAGTTGAACTTCAAAAGGCATCAGTAAAATTAATTTCAAAACGTGATTTTTCTTCCCCTATGGTGAGATACCCTTCACTGATGGGAACTGTGTAATGTAATACTGGTGATCTTCATCATTTGCAAAAATTATCCGTACGACTGCTATCATTCCAGGCTTTCTTTTTTTCTCGGTACTTACCTAGCATTGAATTGTATCTTCATGTAATGATACATGCATGTAGGATTATAGTGTTTCTTTAGAGCTATCTCTAATACGATTTAAGATGAATGTTGTCTATGGTTTTGCTTATCAGAAAGCAAGCCTTCCAGGTTCAAAGGTTGTCAGATCTACTTCTGTCTGGAAATCTGAGACAAGCTAGAGCATGTGAAAAAGCAGGATTTCAGATTCTTTAAGAAGTTGTTCCTTTACAACAGGATACTCACACCTAAAATCATAAAACCTGTGATCCCTTAGTTCCTTCACCTGAGTCTTTGTTTTCATGAGCAAAGATACAGATTGAAAACGAGCTCATTAGAAAATGAGTTTCTATTGTACTGCAGCGGAAAGCCCAAATCATCTTTTACCAGTGTTGTTTGAGCCACAGTCTGTGCAGATGCTCTTCGCTCAAAGGATCTTTGAGAATTTCAGGTAAGAACAGTACACATTTACAGATCTATCACACCATCAAAGAAAGCAACAGCCACCAGAACAATGACACCTACTGCATACTCAGTGGCTGTGAACATGCCACATCAGTTTCTTCTCCAGGCTTTCACAGCCTGGACAGCAGAGGCATATAAGGTCAGAAAACCCTGCGGCACATCCTTCTCCCGTGCACCATGCTGACTGCCCTGTGACCAGATCCTTTTCCGCCCACGTGCAGGGTGGAAGGCAAGTCAGAACTAACTGCTATTTTGAATGTCAGCGAAATAGCATTAAAATAATCACAGTCGCAGGCTGCTCCATGAGTGCCCGAAATGAAGATTCCTGGTCATCAACTGTTCATCTCGTTTATGCTGTTTAGGGAAAGGAACAACACTAAAAGGCAGCATGCCATTTTGGGGTGACAAAATTAAAAAATGTGTTTGACTACAGAATTTTTTCTCTTACTGCATCTTTTCACCATGAAACAATGACTAGCTGTTACAAACACGGAGCTGGTTTTGAAAACTAGATTTAAAAATGGGAAGAATATAATTTCATATTTTTAAAAAGTCAGTTAATGAAAAAGAATTCTAGGAATAAATTCAATTTAACATTTAAATATACTACACCTACAGTTTCTATTTTTAATGCACAATAGATTTCAAATTGTAATATTAAGGACTTCAATGAAGGCATTTTACATTCTTATTTGAAATTTCTTTTCATTCTGTCTCCCCAAAAACTACACAAAGTCGAGTCATTTGGGTTCCTAGGTGACGTCATTTTGAACTGGAAGATACAATCAAGGAAAAGGTTGGGGGACAGGGTCTTACCTTTGGGGAATCAGCTTCTAGAGTGATTAGGAAGGGGTGCTTATGACAAAAATGTGATATGAAACAATTAAGTAGAAAATAGTTAAATTTAAAATTTATGGAAACAGGAAAATTTCTCTTACAATCACACTGTGCATGTATTTAATATTTCCTTATTCCCATAATAACACTGTAGCACAGATAAAACATCATTGCTTCATTTTACATTTGTCTGGACCAAAAAAAGTATTTAACTGCTTTCAGTACAAGTGAAGTAGGCAGAAAAATGACGTGATGCAATCTTCAAATTATTTTCACTTCCAATATTAATAGATTGCATTCAGAGTACTGGGTTCTCCATACAGATATTTCCAGGGCAGTGGTGACCACTTCTTTTCCAAGAGGAAAGAACGACAGCAAGCAGAACAAACACAACAGCTGTTGTGCAATATCCAGGTGTAGGCTGGTGGTTCATCACACAAACATCAGGCATGCTCAATCTCATTTTCCACTGTAGCATAACTAAATGGCATGCAAATATTTTTAGGGTTTTTCTAATAAATATTGAATCTGTGTTTTGAGCTCAGAATATTATGGCTGGACATAAATAAAAGGAAACATAGAACTAAAACTGCAAGATGCTACAAATCTTTCTAATCACTAGTAAAATATTCTAACATTGGTTTGACACAAAAATATAAAGTATAATGCAGTAAAAAGATTAAAACCTTTTAGAAGGAAAGCTTGACTCCTTATCTTTTGCATTCTCTGATGAGATCAACAATGTCTTCCACACAGCAGTTTTTGCCATTTCATCAGAAATGTTTATCACAGATGGATCATCTCTAGGCAAAAATAAAAGTAAATACGCAATAAAACAATAAGCCATCAGTCTGTGTTACTTATTAACTCTATAAAAGTCGTTGCAAACTGATAGTGATGACAGTAAGTGCAATATAAGAAAGTATGTTAAACTTCCAAAATCCTGAACAATGACTTAAATATTCTCTTAAAACATCTTAGCACTTTTTTAGTATTTTCCTCCTCCAACAGCAATTAATCACAATAACATCAATAAAATATATTGTGTCACTTCCAACTAAGCAGACAGAGAAAAATGAGGAACTGTGTGAAATTAAATATTGCCCAAGATCTCACAGCATGCCAGTGGCGTAGTTGGATTAAACCAGGACCCTAAGAGCTCCGAACAGTTCTCAAAGTACTTATGCTCTGAAACTCCACCTGCTTTTCAAACCATTTTAAAAACAATCAAAACCTTTGACAAAGTCAAAGATTTAAGAGATCTAATAAGAAGTGTCCCAATTCAACAAGCTTATCAGTAGCTTTCAGCAGCACTGTGTAGCCATTACGCCCTTCGCTTTACCTGGACTGTGCCAAATATGTTTTTATACCCTTCAGAATAATAAAGTCTTAAATGTTTTAAGGGCCTGCCTATACATTATTCCTGACTTGAAGGATTACGCATGGCTTGACATTCAGTAAGCCCTCAGTAAACGTTTTCACAGGGTTTTGGGGAACCACTTCATCAACTAATGTCTTGACTCCTCTTTTCAGCTGTACAACTGTGACTCTTACAGTACAGAAAGTCAGATATTATCCAGGTAACTCACCTAAGTAAACACACTATAGATCAATATAGATCACACCTCAAGATAAATTAAGCAATGTATTGCTAATATAAACCAGAACAAAAACGTATGGACAAAAGAAGAAAAAAAAAGACCGTCAGAAATGTGATGAATCAGCAGTAAGAAATGGCCTGGGATTTTTCAGACACAGACGGTTGTTTGCCTTAAGAGAAGTTACGGTAACTTTGTGTTAAAATATAAGAGAGGAGGCCACTCTGAGACAGTGTTCCTATGAACTCATGTTAATGCAAAGGTTACTAATACCAAATATTCCAAATCTTTATTAAAAATTTTCTTTCTGAAAACTGTAAATGAGCATAAGCCCTTGTGGGCTGGCCAGATGTATCATTACTATCTATAGCATAGGGTTTCATGCTTTTTAAGTTGTGTCAGCCTTGCATTATGCCTTATCTACCCCGAACAGCTCTTCGTTCACTTCTCTCGCATAGATAGGATCTGAAATAGAATGTTTTAGAGCGTAATACTGTAAAAACCTTGTTGTTCTGGGGTGTGTTCAAAACCCTTCCTGGCTCCCTGCTAGCACCAGGGTGAGGGGGTTGACCTGCTCTACGTCTTCCTTTCGCACTGTGCATGTCAGAAGCCGAGGGGCATTACGAACGGCCTGGTCCTGCAGTCCTGCCCAAGGGAAAACTTCAACTACTGTGTCCTTTTCCTAGGGACTGTGAGATCACGTGGAAAGACTAGAAAAGGGCTGAGCTTTTTAAATGCTGCAGGATACGGTTCAGTTCACCTATCTGTACTCTACTACCAGACAAACATCCTCCCAACATTCAGTAAGCATTAAGAATATTGTGGCATGTTTATTTTATTTGTTTAATTGCAACTCACCTAAAAGAGGAAAGGTATATTTTACCTGTAATGTCCTTCTAGTGGTAACTGAACAGTCCCTTCCTCTTCCATTGCTAACATACTTTGCTCTTCCTAGAAGGAAGGAATTTAGACATGAGACAGGATATGATGTTGTGAAAAGTGAAATTTCTGTACTTTAATCCTCTTTCCTCTTTAACACTATTTATTTGAAGTTCTTAAAGTAAGATACTTTTCAACTCTTTTAATTTAAATATTTCACATTTAAAACCCTCTATATTAAAAGATGGCTCTTCACTTAATGTTATTTTTCTATGCCAAATAGACGAGACACTTTGTAACAATAAAGAAAGAGAAAAATTATTAACACTGAGTGAGCAATTGTATGGTGACTTTAAAATACCGTGCATAACAGGATATATACATTGCAATGTTAACATGCAGAAATTAGGGAAGTCAAATTGAAGTTTGCATACACAGTTTTAATACTGACAAAGTTTTATTGCAGTGAAAGGTAGTGAAACAAGACACCAAAATTAGTTTTTACCTGAACAGGGAAAAAACTTCTATGAGTAATAGGAAGTGAACTAGGAGACATATCTACCAAAAATCTTTTTATGAAATAATTACAAATTTAGAAAATCTATCTTAGGGGGAGGGGAGAACAAAATGACACCTCACACTCAAGCACCATGTCCTGCCTGCAAGAACAAAGGAAAGCAAGTCTCTGTCTTTCAGACACCAGTGGATTCTCAAGGCTCACACCCCTGTCAGGTCAGGAAAACCACAGCCAGGAGGTCAACGTGCCTTCACACGAACATGACCATCAAATCCTGCCCTAAACTGTTGCCCTGTGCGTCTATATGAGCGTAACAGACAGCCAGACACCTCCACATCTTTCTTCCCTTTATTAGATGGCTTTGTAACAGTTTACCCTGGTGCCTGTTTGAAAGCGTGAGCTGACTCTCCCAAAAAAGAGCTTACCACTTTCTGGCAGATCACCCAAAACCTCACATGCAACACACACACACACTACTACGGTGCTGTTAGCTGTAAGAGCCAGTGCAATTTTCCAAAGTAGTAGAATTTAAGTCCTCTCTGCAGAGAAATTTGTTTCTTCTATGTTTTACTATTACAGCTATTTTAAAAGTCACAACATTTTTTTCACCAAATGAGAGAAGTCACTTTGTTCATTCCCGTCTCAGAAAGACTTCACTGATTAACATCAAAGTGGCTTCCAAAGGAGGTCTGTGAGGAGAAGGCATGTATAATATCCACTATAAATGTACAAAGCCTGGGAAAAACATGGCCTAAAAATATAAAAACAACTTAAGTGATGAAATTAGGATCCAATCAAGTAAGTTTCAGATCTTGTCAACTGTATTTCTGAATATTCTTGTGGGTAGAATACTTCTATTTTAAAAAGCCGTGTGATAGCAACTCTCCAATTAATTCCTTAGGCTACATGTCAGAAGTTTTATTACTAGTTAATTTTGTCATTTCCAGGCTTCGCAGCTTCATAAGTTTTTGACAGTTGAACAGTTTCAATAATAGCTCCAAATATTTAGAAATGCCAAAATATGTAAAAATAACCTCTCAAAATAGTGAATGAAATAAAGTAACACCAGTACATTTTCCGAGTTTTGTTTTCTGATGCCATCCTATCAGGCACTGGAAGGAAAGTGACATATAACCAAAACATAAGGATAACAAGGAATCCTTTCCAATAACCAGACCCACCAGAAGAGCCTTGGTTACTTTTGGTTACACTAAACTGTGATGACAACAGACACTGTGATGAAACAACCCTCTGATCTGCTTCAGTTCAAGGGGGAAAAAATTTTATTTTAATTTCAGCCTGATAGTTTTACAGGCGCATACTAAATAGTAAATAATCATCATGATGTTTATCACCTAGGTAAAACCTTTTTCTCAAATTGTATTCTATGAAAGTATGTTGAATGTGTAAAAGAAAGTAAAGTTATAGTTCTCCAGGTTACAGACGAGGCAGTGAGTTGTCAAAGGTCACAGAAGCATCCTGAAGGCAGAGAAATCTAGTTTTCATAGTAACATGTTCAAATTCTTAGCTCATGTCCTATTTCTGCAAATAGACTTACCAATGGGAATCCTCACATACACAATTTCACTGGTCTCAGATCACATCTCAGGGCATCCCTCAGGATAAATTGCTGATTTGTCCATTCACATTCTCTAGTTCTTGTAGATTGTGTCTCACGGGTCCCAGACTTTTGCAGAGGTCTTCAGGGCATCTTACAGATCATATGCACAACCATCCCCAGAGCACTCCCGCCTAGAAGTGACCACAGCCTGCCAAGACCATGTGGCATCATCTGCACCTTCACCTCCCACTGCCACCACAGCCTCACACCATGCTGCTATTCAAAAGTGCTGATGCAGGATACACCACTTCCATTTAAAACAACCTGGCACCAACATATTCTACCTCCTGCTCCTGCAGTCACAGTTTTTCCATCAAGACCTGTCCCTCATTTATCTGGGCCCAGTACTGAGTTCCCTAACAGTTGACAGTGATCAGGTGGGCTGATACCAGGGACAAAGGACAAAGACCTCTGTCCCTTAACACAGAAAAGTTACTTTATATTCCTATAGTTTTATATGATATTCAAACAAGCAATTCAGGAAGCAGCAGCAGCTAGATGAAAATACTATCAAACACATGCAAAACTGGTTTGAAAGCTACAATCAGAGACATCAGTGTTTCATTGTCAAAATATAGGAGTGTTCTGAGTGGAAATGTGTGAGAATCTGTCCTGTATCAAGTTTATAAGAAATTATCTGAAATGCATGTTCTTTGAAAGGGGACAAGGAGTCCAGATCTGAAACAGTCAACTGGGGATACGGCCACAGGCTGTAAGTAAAAGTCTGAGGATTTGGTTAACAGGGGTAAGCAGTGTCACTGACCTTTTCATTAGGAAGTGGAAGTAAATTGTTTCTGCAGTACCAGAAGGCAAATGCTGGCCCAGAGTGTAATAGGGATACTGCAGGGGGTTATGACACTGCTGAGTGGAGAGGGCACCGGGTGATGGCATGTGAGCTATGTATAGCTCAGACGTAGCTGGGACATGCCATGCCCCTTAAATTCTGCAGTGCTCTCCTCAGCATCTTCAGCAGAGACGAGACCAGTCCCAACACAGCATCAAAGTGCCCCAGGCATCCGAGGGCTTTCCTGCAGACACAGGTTCATCCCTGCACATCACCTGAGTGGGTCTCAGGAGCAGTCCCCAGGAGCACTGTAGACACTGTGTTATATGACAGTACAGCAGCATAAGAATCTATACCTAATAGACGTCCCCACCTAAGCCAATTAGATTTGCAACCTTAAAAGTACTTACGTAAAATATGACAATATTACACTTTGGATACTGTTGACAAGTCTGCCTGTTGCATGGAATATGCCTTATTTACAGAATTTTCTCTAAATGACTGAAGGTGAAATCGATAAAGTGCCACACACCAAAAAAAAAAATGACACCATGACCCACCTCTTTCTCAGCGTCTTCCAGTTTCTTTTTCTTGCTCTCAGGCATCAAATCATCCAACCAACTGAGCTCCCGCTTAGTAAAAAAGAAATCCATGAGTTTTCGGACAAATACCAAAGCTAGGACCTGTAAAGATATTAATTCAAAGAATTAGGAAATTAAGCAAGTAAAACTGACACATATGCTTGTAGAGGAATACTTTCAAAAGTGACCGCAGTTTACACCTAGAATTTTATCCTTTAATTTAGACGGGCCAACAGCTGCTCTTCCTTTGTTCAGATAAAGTATTCCTTGAAGCATTTAACAATCACTGAGGTCAGTAGATATCTTTTATTTTCATTTAGTGAAATAATCAGAGAGACATCACTTCAGCAGCAGAACAGATTTTTATTTCCAGCAAGACACAGAACTATCAGTAAAGTTCCTCAGTGCAATGAACAATCTTCCTTAATGAGTGAATGGTCTTTCTGTAAATTATTAAGCACTACTCCTTAAATAAAAACATCATATAAATTTTAATTACTTTTTTTTAAAAAGAAGAATTTTCCCTAAGACAATATACAGTTGGGATATCCACACATATGAACAGAGTGCAACCTAGACTCAAACTAGAGGTTATATGTAGAATTTTTTCCTTACTTAATGCAGTATGAATTGTCCTTGAACATTGAATCAAAGCAACGTTGTAATTACCTGCCCACAATTAATTTTTTCTTCCGTAATAATTATCCACAAGTGAAAAGAAAAGAGATTTTTAGAGGAAATAAAAAATATTTCATACCATCATAGGAAAGACAATGGCAGCTCTTGAAACTTTTATAATCCACAGAAGCACAAGACAACTCAGCTGAATTACAGTGAAGAGATGGACCTTTCTAAGAGGAACATGCCTCAGATAAATAAAATCTGGCTGATGCTTTGCAGGCATCCAGAATAACTTTATCCTGTCAAAAAGCTGAAAGAGAAATTTTCAAAAGTTTAGATCAAAATGAGCTGTAGGATCATCTATGCTGACATTCACACACTGCCTAAGAGATCCTGAATATCCAAGAATCTGGCTTGTTATTCTAAAGGCAAAAGCTGTGCAGAAGTTCAGGAACACAGAAGACGACTCCCTCAGTTGCAATGATAAGCCATGATCAATCACGAGCACTGCTAGTCCAGTGGTGGTAAAGGACTCATTTCTCCGGTTAAGCCACCAGAGTAAGAGTGAGACTCTTATAATTTAAGTAATTATTTGGTCAGTCATACTTCGTAAGTTCCTTTCAATTTTAATACACATTTATCTTCCTAGATATTTCTATTGAAGATGTGCTGAGATACCGGATTCCACTGAATTACATTCTGCATATTCATACTCCAGGAAACATCCTGCTTGTAACTCCGTAATATGTTATGCACAAAGAAAACGGTTACTTTAAAATAGCAGTGCTAAGATTTCAAGTCAAGAACTCCTAAAGTTAGGCAAAGCCAGACTTTGGAGCAGACACGAATCAATTGTGAATCAAACTGAACGGAAGCTGGTTCATCCTGTTGGGCACATGCACTGTTACACTGCCTTTCCAATACATTCTACAGCTCTGTTTTTCATCAGCTGAGCTCTGCTTCCTTTAGCACACAAAAAGCTGACCATGGAGGGACCTCTTCAGTATTTTGTCTCCTGTGGATGAAACACTTCCCCTCACCCCCACCCTCCAGTTTGCTTCCACAAACACTTTGTCCCAGGCTGTTTTCTTTTCCCTACTGCACTTAAAGAAGGAATTCCAGAAAACCAACTGCCATGCCATTAGGAACGCTCATGAGAGATTCTTAATTTTTACACCTATTTGGCTCCATACTGACATGAGACTTTGTGTCCACTGCTATGGCACAGTGATGATGGTGACGCACCATTTCTCCCTGCATGGATGAGCCATGCTATATTCACACAGTCTTTAGGAATTTCAGGTTTCAGGAATTTTAATTGAGCATGTGCAAACTGCATTTTTTTAAAGACTTATAATTTGGCCAGATTTGAGCAGATTTCTTTTTCACAGAAACAGCAGAAAGCACATCCTCCCACAAAAGCCATCTTATCAAATCTCAATTCCTTGTCCCAGCTTGGGGGAGGGAGGAAGGGAGGGGGATGCTATCACTTTTCCAAGTAAAGATAGCCAGATTTTAGCATGCCTTAAAAACACTCCTCAATAGTGTACTTTCTCATACCCTTGTTCTGAGAAACAGCTGAACCATATTACGTTGAAATTAGCTAAACCTCAGTAAAAGCCAAACTTACACTTCTCAGAGTATCAACCCAAATGATAAGGGCTAGGCAAAATTATAAAAGAAGAGTCTCTGAACAGAAAACATCAGTCAAAAAACCAAGAGATGTTGCCTTGCCTGTAAATGAGCAGTAAAAAAAAAAGCAAGCCATTTTTAACTTGCAATCAAAAATTTAAATACAATGAAAGAAACAGTCAGGCATTCTCTTTGCTCTTCGTATTTCACAACTTTTGCACTGTGTAATTCATGTTTCTGTCATGTGATTGTTCTTTCTCAGTTGTCTTGGAAGGTGTACCAATACCTCAACTTTCGATAACAAAGGCACACTTAAAAATTTGAGTATTTGTGTCCGATGGGCTAAAAGATTTGACACCATGCCATTTAACGCTGTAGTCATCCGGGAGAAATGGTACATAGGATACCATTACCAACCCTGACCTGAATGCTGCAGTGCCCGGCTGGAGTGCCAGGGGCTCCTACTTAAGGCCACTGCAGGAATGCTGCCCTTCCACTAGACTTGCTCTTCATCCCTGAGGCCAGAGATTAAGTAGCATGGGACTTGCAGCTGTTCCAGTTCCCTGCCTGGGGCACTCCTTTGCACAGGAAATATCTTCAAAGTCTCACCTATGTCAGTTTCAGGGCAAGTCAGCCAACAGTCTCATATAGGCAAAGGTCAAGATCAGGCACACCACTACAAAGCCACTAACTTGGAAGATGAAAGGGCAGCAGGCAAACAAGTGAACGGAGAGGCAGGGGAGAAGGGAGAACAACAGAGTTGTGACTCAGTTTCTAGGCTCAGCCAAAATTCCCTTGATAAGAAGGGAGAACAGAAAAATCGGCACCTAAAAGGTAAAAAATTGGAACACATTACCTAAAGGGAACACTCTATTTAGAAAGAATCCATTTTCCTTTTTAAGGGAGTCACTTTCAAGAATTTCAGGTTGGCAACATTCTTTTAAAATTATAGACAAAAGATAAGAAAATAAGAATAACTACACATTTTATAGAAAGCATCATCAGTAACACACTCTTCCTAAACCCATTTTACCTGAATTCCCTTTAGAGATGAAGCACCCATGTAAAGAAATACTCCATAAAGTACTGGCATAGGAATAAACTGCACAAAGAAGCAAAGAAAGGGAAGAGCATTTTAAATACCATTTAACAATTTTAAATGCTTCTAGAAAGACATTCTAAACAGTTGAAATTCAAAGTGCCATATGCCTGCATTAATCAGACAAGTTGTAAATTCAGAGTCACTCAATTACAAATTAATAATGTTTCTCAGAGTACAAAGCAACAGAAGAATCTGTCTCTATAGTTTTATTTTCCACTCACAGCCAGTTATTACACTATATTTTATTCACTTAATAAAATTAACAGTACTCCATGAAAAATTAAAGTGTTTGATATATACTTCAATTCTTTACTTAAAAGAATGCACAGAAGAGCATCTGAATAGTAAAGCTATAATCCTCAGAAAAATGTTCAAAACACACACAAAATACTTGACATTGCTAAACGAAATGTTCTGTGCTGTAAGCATTTAAAAACGGGTGAATGACTTTTATGCAATGATTTTGTAAAAGACTATTTTAAATGTTCAGGCTCTCAGTATATGTGTGTAGGTAAAGGAATATTTCCATAGAGGAGTATCTGTTTTAAATACTAAATGCATAAAACGCATGTTCTGTGTGTTCTCAAAGTGCAGGTTTTATGATATACTTCATAAAATACTAATGGGAAGTACAAGTTCTAAGGGCTTATTGCCTTCACTGTGACAACATGTAAGTCAAAATTCTGGTCTTACTGAAGCCAGTGGAAAAACTCTCACTGATTTCACAGAGGCCAGAGAATTTTTGAAAACAGTAAGTATTATGTATATAGATGGTATCATATATGCATATACGTAGACACCCATTTTCAGGATACTGGTGAGCTGTGTTGAGTATGCAGGCAGCATGAGAAAATTTTCATGTTCATTTCCAAGAAATGAATGATAGAACTTCTCTTGCAACTGTGAAAATATTTTAAAATTATCCAGAAATCACAAAATGTTTCTAAATTTTCTAAATAAATTTACTTATTGGTATAACTTAGCAAGACTGTTTCATGATAATTTGCCATGGACCCAAGGTATATTAGGAACAGTGTGGCCAGCAGGAGCACAGAGGTGATCATGCCCCTGTACTCAGCACTGGAGAGGCCACACCTCAAGTACTGTGTGCAGTTTTGGGCCCCTCACTACAAGAAGGACATTGAGGTGCTGGAGCATGTCCAGAGAAGGGCAACAAAGCTGCTGAAGGGTCTGGAGAACAAGCCTTACTACGAGCAGCTGAGGGAACTGGGGTTGTTTAGTCTGGAGAAGAGGAAGCTGAGGGGAGAGACCTTATCGCTCTCTACAGCTACCTGAAAAGAGGTTGTAGTGAGGCGGTTGTTGGTCTCTTCTCCCAAGTAACTAGCAATAGGACAAGAGGCAATGGCCTCAAGTTGCATCAGGGGAGGTTTAGATTGGATATTAGGAAAAATTTCTTTACTGAAGGAGTGGTCAGGCATTGGAACAGGCTGCCCAGGGAAGTGGTGGAGTCACCGTCCCTGGCGATGTTCAAAAAATGTGTAGATATGGCACTTCAGGACATGGTTTAGCAGGCATGGTGGTGTTGGGTGGATGGTTGGACTTGATGATGTTAGAGGTCTTTTCCAACCTTAATGATTCTAGGATTCTATAGAGAAAGGGTGAATCCTCATATACTACAGGTCAATGGCAGAATTCCCTTTGACTTCAGTAAGGCCAGATTTTCATTACAAAGTTTTTGTTTTAAAAATGTTAGATGTTCCTAGCCATTTTATTATGCAAAATTAGAACTCCACTTCAGATTATCATTGTGTAACGTTATGCTAGTTAGTAACGTGCCTGGAAAAGGCACTCATTAAATAGTACAGGTACAACAGTGAAATGTTCAGTGCAGTGCAGCATTCTTTAGCTTTTCCTTACTTCCCCAAATTACCTTCAGGATACTTGTCAAAAAGACAGATGAGCCCATAAGGATAAAAATCATGAGCCCTGTGACTCTTTGCTCCCGGATTCCAAGAAATTTTGGCTGCTCCCCTGGAGCGGAACACTCTGATTCCAGCTTTAAGCTATTCACATGGGAAATAGAGAGGACAGTGGCTGCAACAAACCACGGCAATCCCATAATAGAGCATACTCCAAGCATTACTGCCACCATGAGTAGGTCTAGATGGTATCCACATCCTTTCTGTTAAAAAAAGTAATGACATTAAGAAGACATAAAACAACATCTGAATTAAGGAGAACAATGCTGGCAGGCATTCCTAATGAACAGTTAGAGACAATTTAGAAATCTGTGACTTGTAGGACACAATAGCTTTCTTCTATGTATTATGCAGGTTGGGTCAGTAGCAAACAGGTTATCTAAGGGGAATTCCTACTAGTTCACAAGAAATGCTTAATGTTATCAGACTCATTCCAGTTATGAGTTAAGTGTACATATCATAAATCCACTTTATAATGGGCAAATGCTAAGCACTTGATAGTAGCAAGTTTTCACTAATGTACTTTCATCTTCTCTAATAACAGACAGCTAGAAATTAAGAGAAATTAAACTATAATTAAGCTATACATTAAAATACACTACAGAATAATATTCATCATCAGGTACTGTTTTAATGGTTTCCCTATTCAATATTTAAAATTAGTATCATAAACATTCATATGAGAAGTCAGTACAAAAACTCTGGGTTTGGATCATCTCTGTAGTAGTCAAATACTCCGTAAATTTACCAACAGGAAGATGTTGCTTTGCTTTTGTAGTAGTGGATAAAACTCTTTGGTCAAATCTGAGATACATTTAAAAACCTACAAATACAACCTGCGCTTGAAAATGACCAACGACCAGCATCAAGCTTGGTTGTACAGATATCTGTTACCATAGCTAAGAGGGATATTTCTTTTCAATTTCAGTAAGTATCCAGGACCACCATGCAGCTGCAAGCAGGAGCTCAGCTATTTTCTTTTAAAAAGTCAGGTAGGTAGTTACCTCCACAAAATTTTGCAATATGGCAACAATTCCAATATCATGGTCTGATGAAACAGTGATGTTCATGCAAACAATGTGAATATGTTGAACCATAATTTTGCCTTTAAACCCATGCAAATGCCTTTTGACATAAAAAAAGTAACTAAACTAAACTTGGAAGGGTTTGCTACACTGACTGCCAAAAGCTGAAATGTGCACTATTCAGAATTTGCTATGGGAGGTATAAAAAAAGAGGGGAAAATGAGTTGGAAGCAAATAAATCATTTCTTTCTGAAGACAACTTTACTTCTAAAATGGGAAGCGTCTGGGTTTATGAAAATGTAAGCCACATATCGAAATGAAAATGCCATCTTATTTGCTTACATTACTTAAAAAGGGGAATTCATATAAAGAAAATGAAAAGAATCAACTCTAGCAACCTTCCCTCACTCCTCCAAAGTGCTTATGAGTCTTATCTCCAAGACACATCTTGACAAACTCAGAGATGTGTCAAACACAGATATTAGTTACATGCACAATGCACTCAAAGAAAGAGTTTAATTCTAAATCCTAAGAGACACCTTTTTTTACCTTCTGACACATTTATGAGGAATGTATCTGCTAATGCATACAGAATCCGAGAGCATTTCCTCACATTCATACATGATCTGAGGAACCTGACATATGGGAAGAAAAGGAAGCATAGCAACAGGTGATGCTACACCAGACCCCAGCAAAACTAAAACGCAGCAAGACAAGGGGGCAGCCAGGAGGACCATCTGACTCCCAGATGCCAGTGCTGAAAAAACACATTCCAAAGCTTGGCAGCAAATTCCTGCATCTGTCAAGTTAACCACATGCAATGCTATGGATTGACATGAAGAGCCAGGCTGACAAAGAGGGCAAAAAAAGAACATATCAAATGTCACAATCATCCAAGAAGAGGCAGTGCAAAGTGAAGGTTGCAAATGCATTTGCTAAAGCAACTTGGGATTGGATTGCTGCTTATTAAAAGTATGTCAAAAAAAGCCTAAGCTCGCTGCATATACATGTACAGAAACCTGCTGCTAGATTTTGCCCAACAGTTTTTCAGAGGGGTGATGTCCCTTTTTCTCTCTCCATCTGTAGGCAACTAAAGTGTTAGAGAACAGAGCAGAAAGTTGTCCTATGTTGTTTTAAGAACCCATTGTGCCTCTAAAGCTCGGTTTTATTCTTCTCTCTTCTTCAGGATAGGAAGGGCATTAAAAAAAAAAAAAAAAAAAAGGATGGGCAGAAACACAGAAAAGGATGAAGAGAGGAAAAAAAATTATCTTATATTACAAAATAACCCCTGAATAGTTTTTCAAAAGCCAGTCCAGTAGAACAACACTGTCAGCATCTGAAGAGGAAATTCATATTATGATACTTAAAGAAATTATTAACTTCCAGATTTTTTCTTTAGGTGAATGGGTATTATATTTCTAATAAAGCATAGAGGATAACACTTCCTTGATTCAGAATCTCTGTTTCAAATTATATTCATAATATTCACTTCTATAAGGCAGCAAATCACTGACACAGGGCACAGGTACTACACAGACCAACAGAGAAAAAGCGTAACAATTTAAAGGAGTGCAATATAACACAAACAAGCACACTCAGGCAGATGAAGTTACATTACATAATCTGAAGCAGAAAACATAACTATTTGACTGAATACCTTTAGTTTGTGTTCTTTTCTATTGATAATGACAGCTGTGATCTGCTGGTCCATAAAGATAAGGATAGTACAAAGCAGGGCTGGAATTACAGCAGCTATCACTGTCCACCAAGGATTAGGCCCCAAAGGACTAATAAACCAGCCACGATCATCTCTGGTGGGCTGTAAAAACAGAGTCATGCATGACCAGTCAGAACTCTGAGGTTTATTTACATTTCAACTTCACAAGAATACACACAAAAACATTACTAGTATATGATTTCCTTCAAAATCAATCTGTGCAAGAGCACAGAAAAACGCTAAACTTCCTATGATACCAAAAAGAGAAATTACATATAATAAAAACATCTGGGATATTACAGACTTGGTTGTATTTGAGACAATGAGCCCAGAATTTGGGAGAAGCCCCAGAACATTACAGTAGTCTACGATTTGTGCAATTTGAGCCAGGTTGGTCCTCACACAGAAGGCATCAGGAAGCGTGAAGGGGCCTGACAGGAGAGACTCACTTACATGGGCCACTAATCAGAGAGCTTGCATAGTACTTGGTGAACATGAAAAATTCATAATAGTATCACTACTCCCTCATGATAAAACAAATATAATAAACCCACTATAGTACACTATTTTGCCAAAATAATAAGGCAGTGTAATCTATCAACAAATTACCTTAAAAGCATTTGGAACCTGAAGTTTTGGTGATGGAATCCCAATGGCATAGTCAATTAAGACCATGGACAAAATAGTGAGAAAGACAGCAAAATCGCTGACAACAGATCGTACCTACGATTATTGAGAGAAACAACAATTGTAATCAAAACATTCATGTGTGATTTAGGATTTATTTTTCTTCACTGTTATAAGCCATTTTATGTTTACAGCTAAAACCATGCTTATTCTCACAGAATTTTCTAACAGAGAAAAGATGCAGTGCCCACTTCACCAGCAGTTAATTGAATTGGCAATGCAGATGGAATTCATGCTTACACATGACTAATGACAACTTTTGAATTCAAAAAATGGCACACACCTTTGTTGGGAAGTACCGGCTAGTTTTGAACTGCTTCAGTGTGGATGAGAGCGTTACTGTAGAAAAGAATAAGATGACAGACCAGAAGAGGACATCTGGAACATAAGGACCATGATGACCACAGGCTCGTCCAACAAACTCTCCATGAAACCTTTTACATTCCTATCAGGGAAAGCAAAGTAGTATTGTTCTGAAAAATATCCTTGCTTACACGGGTATTTTCTTTCCAACTAATGTCCTAAAATGCAAGCAGATTGTATTACTAGAAACCATAAAATAATTTTTAGATATTTATTCTTTTAAAAATTAAAACTCCTAGCATTTGTATCTAGTCTGCATGGAAAACTCTCAAACCCTTAAAAAAATCTCTTTTTTAATCAGTATAAATGATAAAGCCGCTAAAACATACCGTAAATAAAGTCATTAATATAAAACCAGATTTATTTCAAACTCAACAAGTACACTTATTTGTTTTCTGTTTACAAACACAGATTTGCACTTCCTAATTCCTTACAAGAGAGGAAAGCGAAGTTCAAAAGCTACCAAGAGAAAGGCTGCTCCTGGTGCATTCTCAAGAATGTTCATTTGTTTTAACTTCACAGGCCAAGCAATTGAAGAAAAAGCTACTCAGAATGTACAGTATTAGCCTAAAAGCAGACCAACACATTTAATACCACATGGGGGCAGCACATTCCACAAATTATCTTTTTCTTAACCCGATCTGATAAAATGCAGCAAACCCCAAAATCTGTAACCTTAATTCTATCTGATATAACACACAATCAAATATGCAGATACAGTAGAAAACATGTCTAGTAATTCTCCAATACCAGCCTTAGTTGTCTAAAATCATACTTGCTCCAAGTTAACAAGCAGAGAAATAAAGAGTAGCTCTAAAAATGTGAGCTGCAAGCTCTGGACTTGCAACCCTTTCCTTCTCCTTCCCAAATCCCTCCATGCTTATTAGCAAAAACAAACACAGCACTCAGAATCAGGGATTCCAGGCAGCAGTATCCCGCCAGATCAGGATCTTTTAGTCTGAAACCAGCTGGGTCATTGACTGATCAGACACACATCACAATACTGCGGTTTGACTTTGCGTTTGAACACAGGCTGGCTTGAAAAAAACCACAGTTGCTATTTGATGACTGTGAGACAAAGGAGTGCAAAACTTTTTATATTGGTATAGCAGTATACCTGGGATAAATATGATGCACTTCAAAATAAAGGTTTCAGGTGGGGGAAAAAGGTTTCAGGAAATCCAGAAGAAATTCGCAAGATTCTGGGATATTCAAATAGAAAAATTGCCCTGGCTTGAGCTAGACCTTGATGTTAGCACAGCACAGGGATGAATTTCATCACATACCTACTGAAAAGGATTTTGTCACCATCAGAATAAACACTTCTCCCACACTTGTTTTGTCCTAGACAGCAAAAAAAATTGTTGGTCCTACTGTTGTTTTTAAGAGAGAGTGCCAATCTAGATCTTCAGAAACTTGAAACTTTTAAATAAAACACAAGAAATAACAGGAAGAAATAAGCAGTAAAAAAGACACTGGGGTGAGACTGACCAAATATTTATAGACAGCTAGGTCTAATCTTGTACTGCGATTCTCTAGAACAGGAGAACTGAAGTTTCCTGATGATGCTTGCAAGAAATAAATACCTGAAAATATTAAAAAATTCAGTTATTTCTTTAACAACTACAGGGACTTATGGGAAAAGTCGGTCAGTTATACAGCTACTCATGTAAACTCAAGTTTCGGTAATAAGCTTTTACAGAAGTTTTAAAGGGTTTTATATAATGCAGCCAGTCTTTTACATTTATAGTTAAAACAAAATCTGTTATTTTAAATCTCCTTAGCTGCAAATGTACTCTGAAAAACACTGTCAGAGATCTGAGAAAGTGAGAGGAGGAGTCTGCCCCTGCACAGATGCTCTTAGAGTGTGCTGCAATTTTAAGAATATTCATTCTGGATTGCTGGAATCCCTCAGGCCAGCAGTTCTCAACTTTTTCTCTGCTGTTGCCACACCAACAGAGTTGAGGAGTCCTTGTTATGAAGGCAGAACAGTCATGGAAGGCAGCTCTTGCTTAACTCATGACAGGAGGACACCAGTTCTTCTGCATTCCTGCCTTTGAAATAAAGTCTCTCTGCTGGAGAGTCCACTGGACTGGCTTTTAAGCATTTCATTTGGTTATGCCTACAATAAGGTTAATTCAGCTACATTTTTTGAGAGAACCCGTCAGTTCAGTATCTTTTGCACTCAATTTTCTTTGACTGTGTAATGAAATGACCCATTTCTGAGAAAAAGTGCTAGCCTGATCTCAATATGACATTTTAACCAAGTTGTAAACGTTGCGTTAAAGAAGGTAAATCTGAAGTAACAAATCCTTTGAACCTAGAAAAGCGTACCATTTAGAAACAAGTTACATATCCATGCAAGCTGCCCAAACTGTTGGTAACTTGCTCCCCCCACCCCCACCCCAACCATCCCCGGAAACAAAATTACACAACTAAAACATACTTAAACTGAAGGCCCATGTAAGAGAAACACGGTCACTGAACAGAAAATGTTACAAATTTCTCCCCTTCCTCTCCTTTATAGCCCAAACAGTTGTAAGAATGTTTTAGGGGAAATAAATGCTTCTGAGTCTTTCTACACAAGCGAACTTTGGTTTTGCCATCTGGCAGAATTTAGGACAAATCCATTGCCATCTGACAAGTTTAGACTTCATCTCAGTCAAACTCTTGTGCTAGTGTGTCAAGAAGTTTCCAAAGCAGGTCACAAAATGCACATACGTGCTTTAATGTGTACTATGAAAGGCTGCAAAATGCTTACAAAAGGATATAATGCTACAAAGTCTATGTTAGTCTTGCTCAGTTAAGTGTATTTAATGCTTTATTTGAACACATACGACCAGAAAAAACGTTATTTTTATAATGTATTTGCTGCAGTAGGCAAGACAAAATTATTTATGCTTATGCCTTTATTTATAAAGTTCCAGTATTTCACTTACTGACACAGTTAGGTTCCCCCATGGCACATCAGATGCAGATATATTGTAGTCCTGCCAGTAACGTAAGGTTTTATTGCTAGGATGTTCTGGTTCCATACAATTGCATCTGAAAAGAAAAAATAATATTTTTTTCCTTAATAATAAAAGGTGTATCAGATATTAATCCAAATTATCAACTTTATGACATTTTGAAATTGTGCTATACTTTGCCAGATCATTTTTGTTCAAACTAATTCAGTAAACGCATGCTTTGAAGTCATTTGCAGTTCAGTAGCTAGTGCTATTACTGAGTATAATTTGCCGTGAGGTGCATATGCATATATAGTACGTAACGTGACATATTGAAACCACTGTCCACAGCAAGTTTTTCTAGCTTTTTTCCTCCTATTCTATTGGTTCTTCCATGCACAGTTTGTAATACTGAGACTGTGCCAGTCCCGTTCCACCCCTTTATACCTAACACTTCCCTATATGGGGATTAGATGCTATGCACAGTTGCAGGATGATCTATTTCTCAAATGCAAACAGCCTGTACCCTCTTTCTTTCTCTTCACCAGGCTGCCTTTATGTGCAAAACTGCCATGGTCAATTGTCAGGGCTCTGCGAGATGATCAGCACCAAAGGCTCTGTGAACTTCTGTATCCATTGTTTCTCCTTTCCCCACAGCTGCTTTAAAAGCATGCTTTTCATTTTAAAATGTATATTTTAACATACAAAAAGTGACGAGGCAGTGTGGGAGTACAATACTACAAATAGGCAATTTAAAATCAAAATTAAGTCTTTAAAGCCCCTGAAGCAACTGTGGGAGGCTTTTTCTTTGACAAAGCCTCCAAAATATGCGGGATACTCTGTAGGTTCCAAGATATCAAGTGTGCTTTGCAGTTCTCTTTAAATGAATCCTACTTTAAAAATCTACAGTACTGTCTTTCCTGCTAGTATTTTAACATGCTTACGATGGCTGTAAATAAATTCTGTACTCCCTCTTAAAGTTTTCAGGAGTAGCTGGGGACAGGATAACATCTGACTATAGAGCGGAGAGCCATTAAGCATACTTTTGCATTCCAGTTCTAGAAGCGTAGCAGTTTATTCACTTACCTATGCCATTTATTTTCTCTTTGGCTGTTCATCTTTCCACAGAATGACAATTCTCATCTAGATTTGTAATATTTTCTATACAAGAAATTCTACCATCTACATTATGAGTACAGAGTAGTGCCACTGTATTTCAATTACAATACTATACATGTGACAACAGCTGCATTTAATTCATACATCGAAAGAGATGCAGGTTGTCTTTGTGCAAATCCTTGCTTTTATCTTAAATGCAATTATTTATAAAAAAACAAAACAAAAGCCTTACAGCCCATGAACAAAAAGAAAAAAAAAAAAGGCAACAGCATTCAGAAAAATACAGGGCCTGAGCCAAAAGTCCTTCAGGTAGACTGTATCTTTCAAATATATTTTATATGCTTTGGATCAGGCCCCAAGTGCTGAATGAATGCGTATTCAATGCGTAGTTTAAAATATTACGAAATGGGTTAAATGAAGCAAATCACTGCTAGTGAGCTATGGTAGCGTAACAAAGTCAACAAAGGGTATGTCTGTGTTATCACAAGGGAGTATTTGATGTTCATGCAACAATACAGAGGTGGCTATTTCAGGTCACTACTGTTCTCTGTGAGCACAGGAGCTCCCTGACCCTTTACGTCCATCGCTGCTCGCAGACTGGCCAGACGCTGGGCGAGGGCCCATTGGGGTTTGATTACCGTAGGCCAAGGTGGCGTGGGCTGTTCAGTCACAGTCACTTTCTCACTAGAAGGGAAGACTGTGCATGTCACCAACACTACATGGTACAGCTACACTTGCTGAAAACTGCATAATTACATTTAAAAGTTAGAGAAACCAAAATTTCTATATCCTTAGTCAGAAAGGTGACAGTTGAAGCTATAGTTTAATACAGCTCAAGTAATTCACCTTCAGATGAGATCATCCCCATTCTATATCAATACCACCTTCCCCCTTCACAGCATTCCAGTCTGGCCTTTACCAAGCTTCGCAGGCGTTTACCGATGGCAGATTGTTCATCAGCAAGTGACTTGTGCAAACTCCACCCATGCAGACCAAAATCACCCTGCACCCAGCTTTTGTCACTGAATGGGTGCAGAATTAGGCCCTAACTGTAAAGATCAGATCCTGCTTTCTACTGAGAAGATCACTCAAGCAATGACCTCAATGTTTTGATATATATAACATTACATTGTTTTCAATATTATGTGTCTTTTGGCAATACTGACATTTTGATGTGAGATTGTATCACGGTATAACTGTCTTCCAGCATCACACTAATTGCTTAACATTGTAGAAATGTGAGCTATAGGACACTCCCTGTCCAGCCCAGAAAACACAACTGGAGGTAGGTACCACTCATTGCCAGAACATAAAAGATTATCTACCAACACGTGACATTTCATAACGGATGTAATAGTTTCAATGCTGACTATTTCCCAGCACAACTGATCTGGCAAGGAGAAACTCACATTAGTGAAATAAGGCTTTCTAACTAGTCTCTTTCACTGTCATTTTTTACTCTGAGAGGTCAGCCCTCAGAAGAAAAAGTAAAATACAAGGAACTGTTAACCACCAATACATCTTTCTGTTTTCTTGATAAAACATTACTCAGAAGGCTGGAATAACTAAAAATGTATTGCCTCTTGGAGGTTCAAAGGCTCTTAAGTTCTTGTAAAGTTCTTTGAAGTGCTAATCGCTTGCTCACTACAAGAGATCTATGTGGAGTTTGTGCTATTACCAGTAAGCAAGAGACTGTACACCTATATTTTCTAAGTAACACATTCAGCTCCAAATACAGTACCAACCTAGCAACGTACTCGCATGCCTTTTAGTGATACGGAGTCAGCAATCATCTTCATTATGCTAAAAGATACAGAATGATTCGTTGATTCTCTCGCATCATGGCTAAGAAGAAACTGCTTTTTTCATGGCCAGAATACAGGCAAGGAAGAATCTGACACTGGTTGTGGTGGCAAAAGCACTGGTGTCACTATAGTGGAAAAAACCATCTCTGCTGCCAGTCTCCCAATATACCCATTTCATCACACTGATGACAGAACAACTTTCTTTGTGTCTTTACACTTTTGGCTACTGCAAGACGTTCTGATCTCCTGGGAGTAATTCAGATGTCTAAACATAGGTGCCTACATACTCCATGTTACCTGTGACATCCATGATGGTTTGGCACAAATGTGAGAGAGTCTATGGTGACTCATGCCTTTGTTTTCACAGCAGCTGGAAGTTAAGAGATCTAAAATGGCACTAAACGGCTCTGTACTAAAACCACTTTCATCCTGACTGTAGCTTTCTGTTTATTGCAAAACAAGAAACTTACTCCCTGGGCCTATTTGTTGAATTTAAATTAATCTGGGTCTGGTGGGGAAATCTCTCTAATTTCCACCTCTTGCCCCCAATTCTTCACTATTTTCTTCTCTTTAACCTGTCATGTGCACTCTGCTGCCCTAACAGACTTCAAACATGCAGCATGGTGCTGGTCCATTCTGCTGCTGTTACAGCCAGTGTAACAGCCTCAAACAAGAGCCTTGCACCATGTTTTTGTGAGTAAAAACACACTTAAATGGTGCAGCTTACTTGAAAGCTTCATGGCCTTTCATCCCTAGTCAGTTGCCATTTTTCAGTATGTTGTTTTCAAGACTAGGAGGCACCTACAGTCGATTTTATCCAATTCATAAGGCACTGTTTTCAAGCTCCTATTTTTCTATTGCAAACTACACCTATTTATACCAGCTAATTTATACCATCTGATCTATAAAAGATGCAGCCGCCAACATATCATGCCCCCTTCCTAGAAGGGCAAAAACTCTTTCTGGCTCACTTAAGACAGAGAATGAGATTTGCTCAATATGAATATTTATATTATTAAAAAACAACATGCAAGTATGACAAATACATTACAAAATGTGCTTGTTTAAACAATATGTCTCACTGAGTATCAGAGCACATATTTGGTAGTACAAGTAGGAAGTTTTTCCCTTAAGACACAGAGTATGCTCTACGAGTGTGCTGTGCACTGATCACATAATAGAATAAGAAGATGGTATGAAAGGGAAAGTGACATCACCAATTTTATTTTAAAAATAAGGTATTAGAATATACGCATAAGTATTCTTTATGTTGCGTTTACAAGGCTGAAGGAAAGTACATCAACAGCAGAATGCTATGCATGTTTAGGTTGTCTCCAAATACACCACTTTCATGTGAATTACAGGCACTCGCAGAGTTCTTCTGTTTGTCTAACAACTGCTGTGGGAAGGGGACCGCAACAGTATCATAGATGATGACTTCTCTGCTGGACCATACCTACAATACCTTTATATCCCTGGCATTGTATTTACCATATTCCTTCTCACATCAGCATTCATAATGACGAAATCAAAGTCTCAGTGGAAAAGAGAATGGAAACAAAATAATTAATACTGATGGGAAATAGACTTGTCAGTTAAGTTCTATTCTCAGTATCATAAAACCCTTTCAAAGCACAGCTGTCATAGCAAGACAAGATTTTTTTCTTCATTTATTCATGAGATCTGCCATCCTGAATTAGACCATTGAGTCATTAAGTTTAGTAGCCCATCTCTGACAATCACGAACATCAGTAGGCATCCACGTATGTTCTCAAAAGTTGGAAGTCTGTAGTTTAGTTGGCGAAGTTGAGGAGGAAAACAGAAAAGCCTATAAAAATATATAGACAATGCACTCCGCACCACAATTTCACATGCACATAGATAGGCAAATCTGAGCAAGGGAAACTGATGTTAAGAGTGAAGAAATCTCAAAGAATCAGGTTTCTTTGGATAGCACACAAGGAGGAGAATATTCTTCTGTCAAGGGGAAAGTCTAGAAAACAGATTTATAATCACATTGTAGTTTTGTTAACCCTGACTGTCACTCATAAAGGCTGGTCTGTTATGGTGCAGCTGCCTGGTGCAGTATGCAGTCCATGCATTCTTAACAGTACTACAGTATGTAACTGCCATACATAGAAGTTAATGTGCAGAAATGTAGTGTAATTCTGTGAGATACTGACAATTCATCTGAAACCTTTCACTGAGAAATAGTTCTAGGCTGTCACTTCACCCCACTTCCACAGTTCAAAAAACACAGAGCTGAGGAGAAGAGATTCAGTATAATGCTGGCTCAGAAATAACATACTATAATATACTAAAATGCTATATGGTCAGGTTAAGTTTCGACTGTTCAGGTCTAGTGTAGTGTAACAAAACCACCCAAGGATTTTATGTAAGCCTTTCTAGATTCTGAAGACATTGTGTAGACCAGCTGTCAACTACAAACTGAATGGTGTGGAGAGTTGCTTAACAAGGACAGCTGTTTCCAAAGTGGAGGGGATGAATACGAAGGAATGAAGCAAGGTGGGCACTCCCGGGCTCAAAAGAGGGAGAAAAGAGAAAAATGATTCAGTTGTGTTGGGCAGACATAGGGAAGTTCTAGAATAAATGCAATAAAGAAAAATAATTTCTGGATTCCAGGGTTTGACAAGAAGCAAAAGCGAACCAGCAGTTACACTCAATGATGGCAGTTGCACGGTTCTGGGAAGAAGAGAGACACTCTTAGGGAAAGACACACAGGATATGGCACAGTTACTTAATTGTAGAAAAAAAAACTGTAAAGAAGAGGAAAAAAAAATCTATATTCATATCGAAGTTAAAAAAAATATTACAGGGATTGGAATTCAATTACATGCCCAGGATCCTAATGAGAAATTCTTTGTTTATAATTACCGACTCTTCTCGTTCCACCTACGGCTTAAGGAATACAGGTTATAAAACAAAATAGTTTGCATCCAATAATCATGTATTTAGATTAACTTATATAGACAATGAAAGATTTAAAACTTGCTTGTGCAAACAGTGGTATGCACATAACTAATCTTTACAATTCCTTCTAGAAGCAATGGTTTCCATAGCCTGCAAAAGATAACGAGATTGACATGATCTTGGCTCCTTAATTACATCAGAGTGGGATTTTCTACTCCTAATGCTTAAGTGCATGTCAATACCAAGACAGATTGCAATACGCACATTACTATGCCAAGAAACCACTTTAAAATTATTCAATGTAATCTGTTAATAATTGAGTAACTTCTGGTAGAGAATTATTAAAAACAACATGAATTCATCACTCTGAAAAAAAGAATTAATAAAAACCAAAAGGTATATAAAGTCCCAAGATCTAAGCAACCTCACACTGCAAATAATTGATCTTCTGTATTCTAAGGTAAGTATCTTAAAATCCTTGTAGTGTACAGAACACTGGATTGCTTTCTAAAACGTGTTCCTTTCATCTATAATGCTTATTTTGTTTTCCTTTTGAGAACCTCTGTTTTTAATCCACCCAGTTCTCCTCTCCTAGCAAAAATGATATCCTAATGTACATATTAAAACTGATGTGCATCACTGTTCCAGACAGGATTCACTAACTGGAGATCTATTTGCTACAGGGGTAGGAAAAGCAGGAGGAGGAGGAGAGTGCAGAAATAAGAGAGTTGCTATGCCAACCTACAAATGCTAATGGCATGACAAATACAAAAAGGTCACAGTGGGAAAAAAAAAGATAAAGAGAAAGAAAGAAAAGCCCAGATCAAAAAGTATGTGTATTTTATTTAATAAACAATGCAGCTACTGTATTTTAATTCCTTCAAAACTATGCTGTTTAAAATGAAAAAAATTGTAGCACAGTAGCACACTGCAAAACAGGTTGTCTTTGTCCTTCTTTTGATTTAGCTCTTAAATGCCTTGTTCTTTATCGTCCATATCGTAAAGATGGTGTTTTAAGAAAAAGTTACGTATGAATGCTGAATGGATTTGCCTGCAAGTAGATCACCTGACAATTAGGGCCAGTATTTCAATACAGAGTAACAAACAAGTATAATAAAGAAAATGAGTTAAAAGTGCATCAGGACTAGGTCTACATTGATTAGATCGCACAACAAAAGATATTTTCGTCTTTTGGAGACAGAATTCTGTAACAAACTCAAACTCATCTCTTCAACATAAAACTGTAAATAAGAATTTTTAAGAAATATTTTAGAAGGACTTTCAGCTGATTTTCAAATCTGCTGGGGTCTGCTTGGTTTAAACAAAAAAACCCACCCACCAAGCCCCCCCACCCCCCAAAAAAAACACCACAAATTCCCACCTGTTCTGAATGTTCTTGCTATAGTCTTCCAAGGTTTGTTATGGCAGATACTAGTAATGACTCCTACACTCAAATATAAGAGGATATGCATGCAATACAGTCTTTTACATCAAACTCCTGCAACAGAAACTGTTTATGACAGAATTCAAACCCACCCAAAATACAGAATGGGTTTTCTTTCTCACTTGAAATACGGTTCCAATCTGGTTGAAATACCAACCATTTTAAATTACTATTTTCTTTGTCTTTCTCGTACTCCAAAGGACAGTACTAACAGCATGCCAATGACATTTCCTGGGTCTAACTCGTGTCTCCACCAGTGCAAAGGCAACAATACAGGAATGCAGATGGACTACCTGTGGAATAAGAGCATCCTCACAAAGCCCATGGGAGAAGAGAGGAAGGCTGGGCCACAGCACACGCTGAAAGCTTCAAATACATAAAGTGCCCTAACCTATTTATCATTAACTTTCTGAGTGGGTAACAGGCAGAATACAGAAAACACAAAAATTTTACAGTATAACTTGAGTTCTCTAGCACAGAATTGCAGATCCAAGATAAAGTTTTACATAAGCTTTGGCTGAGCATTCAAAGAGAAATGAGTTGCTCAACCTTTTGAAGTTCACCCATTGCTAATTAAAGAACTGCCAAGGCTTTACTAACAATTAAAAACTTGTCTTTAAAATCCCCAAAGAGGAAAACGCAAACAGCTGTTTTAATTAGCATAACAGCAGATACTAATTAGCTTCTGTAACTGAGTATGCTGGTCCTTTAAGGACAGGACCAGTTTCAGCCCAAGTTTGTTACCTATTTAAATTACAAGTAGAAGGACTGGAGTCAGATGCAGCAGAAAAAGCTTCTAACTTATGAAAGCAAAACTCCCTAAATTCAAGTACACAAAAATGAGATTTTTATTTCCAATACTTTTATGCTTATTTGTCTTCTAGTTTCTGATCTTTCTGGAACTGAGATGTGTACAGACATTTGAGTAGGGACTGAGGGCTATTTGAAATGTCTTGTGATGATCCCTTGGGGATGATAATTGTGATACTTTCATGTTCTGGGCAAATGGCCACTGTGTCTGGACAGAGTAATATGTGCATATCCGCACAGCAACCCATGGAAATCAGGTTGCACCAAGCCTCCTGTGAAAGCACTGGTCATTTGGGTAGCTGATGTAGAGTTGCTCTAACAGAGCACATGTTCTCCCAGCTTGTCAGGAATGGTTCTGAAGAACTAAGAAAAACTCAGATGAAGGAGAAGGGAAGTGAGAGAACAGAAGAGGCTGCAATTACTGCTTTGCTGTGTTTAGAGTACAGATCCTTGGAATTGGCAGATGTGCTCTTACAAGACAAAAAATACGCATACTGGAATTTCCAACAATCAGTTTTAAGGTTAAAAAAATATAAGCCACGTCCTGTAAGAGCTATGCTGCCTACAATTAAGTCTACATCTAGTAATTATGGTATTACTGGGGTCAGTTACCATAGACATGATATTGATGATAAACAGAATATTGCTACAAGTAGAAGATACAACATAAACTACAAAAGTGAAATGTAATGCAAGAGTTTAAAAGTCAGTTTATTTGTGCTCTCTACACAGAGTGCAAGAATAACTGAGGATATAGGTATGAAATGATGATGCCATAAAACACGTAACTAAAAAACATTATATCAAATAATTTTGATAGCTATATATGTGCTTGACCACCAGGCACTGGTCAAAACTTTCTTCCGCATATCTGGAAGGCACTTGCCCTCAGAAATTGTGTTTGGACACTAAGACCGTTGTGCTGATATTCCAACACTGTAGGACAGGACAGGTCAACAGCTGTAACTGGAGGATGACAATTGCTGCTGCTTTACCATTCCATGTGCTCTGCACATTCTACATTCAGTGAAGACAGTTACCAAGGGCAGTCAGTGAGTAAACAACACCCTTCAAAAATCAATCTGGGATTCTGATTAATGAATGCAATTTTAACTAAAACCAAAACCATTTATTCGTAAACATAAGGACTATGATGATAAAATACTTTCATAAAATATAGAGATACCTATCACTATACCCCTCTACAAGCAAGACTATTTATCTTTTTTCTCTGAAATCTCAAGCAATATCATGGGATTCAGCTAACCACGAATAAAGCTAGTCACTCAGGAATTTGTATTTCTATCTGTGTTTTTGCTTTTCATTACATATTTTAACATCTCAGCTCTGCCTGCTAACTGGTTTCTGAATAATTTTTTGCCTCTGTATAGTATTTCAACATCTCTTTTTCAAAACCGTATGAGAACATCATATTCTCTTTCCCTTTGAGATGATGACTTTGAAGTGGTAAAGGAGAAAAAAAAAATCCACAAACACTGTGCTATATGAGGCTCCTTAGAGTAAAATATCGAATTCATAGAAGTTAAGCAAAGCTAAATAAGATGAAGATATAACCTCAGCCTGCATGCATGGTCTGTTCTGGATGTTTTCTGCTTTCTCTTCAAATTAATATTCCTTTGTCTACCGATTAAACTATTAGAAATATTTTTTTCAGCATGATGAGAGAGTATGTCACAGCAGAACTATAGTTTCTATAATTTAATTTGTTCTGTGTATTAAGGTATATAATGTGCATTCACATTCAGGATTTGCTAACTATTTTTCCAGTGATAACATATACAAAGCTCAAATGTTTTCTCTGTTGCTGTGTTTTTGTTCTTCCCAGCTTAAAATGCAAATGAGACATTTGGTTGAGACACTCCTGTTTTTCCAGTGAACAGAAGATGTGGCACTGTGCAAGCATTGTTCCTTTTGGGCCCCACCCCGCTCATGCAGAGGGTTCGAACGGGTTCAGTGAAATAATAAAGATATTTCTGGAGAGGGACCTTCTCTGAAAATGCTTTTTAATGACATTTTAGTTGCTGAGGTGACCAGGCTTAACTGGCCTCAGGACAGACTAGGATCTTGTCCTTTACTAGCAGAACATTTTTGTTCTTTTATCACAGAAACAACTCTATGAGTTTTCACTTCTAAATGATACTATACTGATTAAAGCCATTCACTTTTTTATTCCTCAAGTAGAACACCACCTGTCAAAACTCCACAATAAAGCTGCTTAAATGGAGTCTTATTAAAAATCTTGTCACTAAGAACAGATTTATGATGACAAAATCAATCTCTGCTGAGAAGCACCTAACAATTCCTAATGCACTTCAGTTCTTGCAGCTTGAACCTTAACTACCAGAAAGGCTAAAATAAAGGAAGTACATCAAGTGATATCCTTTTTGGATAGGTCAATATTTCAATTTTGGAAAAAACACCCCAACAGAAAAATATGATATAAAAATGTTGCCTGAACACTCAATAAAATATTATAAATCATCAGTACAAGGTTACAGTACGAGTTCATTGAGTTACACTTTATTAAACAAAAATGTGAATGAAGGCTTAAAGCTGAGGTCCCTCCAAGTTCTGTTTTTTATTCTACGACTTCCAAGTTGCATGTGTGTAAGCTTTTCCAAACTCCAAGTCAAGATTTGTTTTACTTATCTTAAGTAAACGTGTACTGCTTGTACACATACTTCCAGTAACTACTACTAAAAACTTTTCCTGCTGTACACTGGTTTGTGTTCCTCACAGAGAAAACATCACCTATGAAAAAAACCCCAGTGCTAACAGAAGAAGTCTTACTTACGAGTACTTTGTCAGCAGATCCAAATCATTATGCATGTTGATTGGATATGTCTCACTGAGATGAAACAGCTTCTCTAAGGCCTCATAAATGAAAATGATGCAGATAAGAGAAGCAAAAGCTTCTTCAGTAAACCGGGTAATGTAGCAGACTAGGGAGCTTGCATCAGTTGCAACAAGGATGATGCACAGGATTGCAGTCCACAGTCCAATGCTAGCTCTCAGAGAAAGGTACGACAACCCATACTCCCTAAAAAAATTCAAAAAAAATTAAACACAGTTAATCTTCCATCCATCCACAGTAAATGGAGAAGAGGCAGCTCCAAAATTTCCTTTGCCTAGAGATGTGCGATTCTGTGGACAGTCTGAATCAGAAATTATTTACCTATTTGTGAACTGAAGATACTGTCAAATCACCTTTTGATCTGAGCTCTCCTCCCAGTTAACAGGACACAAAGAGATCTGGCTCTACTAAAGCGAGTGAGCAGCTGTGAGATTAGTCACACACACGAGGTGTATAAGGTCCACCTACTTTTTATCCCATATCCTGCCTTGTGAACAGCCAACACCTGCCATTTCTTCTTAAGCTGCAAGAGTAGATATAATAACAACTTTCATCAAAATCCTGTATGATTATGCATATGATAATAGAGCTCCAAATACGCTGAGTGACATTATCACAGAGAACTGGGGTGCTAAGCGAGGTCTCATGCTCTATGTCATTCAGGAGATCTTGGTGCAGAAGTCCCTGTCACAGCAACGCGGCAGAAAACCAGAGAGGATCGCAGAGAAGCACGATGGTTGCCAAGAGGCAGCCGTAACTTTTACCCACACTGTGGCAGAGGTATGTCATGTATAGTACGTTAACATAGAAGTGGGGATATGCTGTTCTGGCATGACACTTCACCCTTTATCTGTTCAGGTGCAGGAAGGGCAGGGTCTACATTAGTGACAGCTGAAAGATGGCGCCACTGCCAACACACTTCCTGGGTGAGAGGTAACACCTTTTGCATGAGTTAGGGATGAGATAAACCACAGATTTAAATGTATTGTTTCAGAGTAGAAAATAATACAACAACCACAAAAAAAAAAAAACAAAAACAAAAACAAAACAACCTTCTGAAGTTTGCATTTCCTTCAAAACAAGTGGGGCGTTTTTTAGAAAACAAAAAAACAAAAAACAACAATTAACAGAAACAAATCAACATTTCTGCATTACCATCAAATCACTTGTCTCAGTCACTGCATAATTTTCAGACTCTGAAAGTCTAAGCACGCCAAAACAAACTGTTGATCTTATTCTACAGATGTTGGAACTTTGGGATCAGTGTCTCTACTTTTACCTAACAACACCTGAGGGATGATACATATCATGATCTTCACTTACTTGCAAAATTTGAATAAGATCTTCTCAAACACTAAAACTGGTCCTGTGCTGCCAAGTATAGTGAGAGGCTGTCCACCAAAGAGAGAGTAGGCAATTCCAGTCATGGATGCTCCAAACAGCGATTCTATTGCACTCTGAATATGAACAGAGAGAAGCATCTATAAATTTTCAAACAGGTTCTTTTTGCAATGTCTTAGACTGTAGCCTTCTAAACATTGAAACACCAATATTTAAAGGTGACTCATGCAACAGTAAGAAAATAATAACCGCAAACCTAGGAATGTAAGTTTGTTTTAAAAGTTCAGATTTAACACATACTATACGACCTTCAGTTGCTTCTCCCAGCAGACCACCAAATGTGATGACAGGAGACATGCAAGCACAGTAGAGAAACAAAAATGATGCCAGACACTGCAGACTGAGAGCATCCCTGAAGTCACTCCAGAAAAAGGGAGCTTTTCTTTTTATATCCAAAATCAATCCTCCAAAAAATCTAAAAAAAAAGAAGAGAACAAATTAATAAAAAAGGCATACCAAACTTTGATGCACAGTACTGCTTTAAATATACTGCAGAGAAGCTATTGTTCCTTGATCAAATGATACATACTTTTATGATTCATCCTTCCCAGAAAAAAGTTTCTAGGAACACTGTCTCGATAACTTTAATCAGGAAACTGTGTTTTTAAAACAAACTAATTTGCATGTTGCTTTTATAAAATCTTCATCTAATCATCCAGACCCAAAACTTCTGAACAGTTAGCTCCCATGATAAAAACCTATTATTTACCATGTGAAACAATTCTTTGCACTTGTTTAATCAGAGAGCTACCACAGTGCCCATTTGCCCACACGTCTACATATAGAGCTTCACATTCTTTATTTGAGAACCTGTTCCTACACTTGATGACAGAAATGAATGTAGGCCACAATTTTCCAAGGACAAGAACTGTCATCTTTCGTCATTTACACTATGCTAAATATAATCAAGTATTTAGGAACAGACGCTCCCTTACAACATACCATACTGTTAAAGTAAATATGCCCACAATGCTCTTTTTCTCGCAGGCATCCGATGTATCGGATGTTGCTGAGGTAAAGAGGAATGCAAAGTACCACCATCTCCTACACATTAGAATGATCCTTCGAGCCATCAGTTACCAGGTTCACCGATGAGAGAATGGCTATGGCCAGACTGGTCATCATCTCCTCTGCCCCTCTGTGTACACCAACACTGCAGCTGAATCTTTAGCCTTATACAAGTAGGAATGATATTTGAATATAGAGAGGCAGCAAGGTAAAAGAAGTCTATCGCACAACTACACTGCACTAAGGCAACCACCGACAGCTGATGCATTTACACCACACCATATTGGACAAGAGAACATAAGTATTCCTCAGGGCAAATTCTTCCTTCTGATGTGCGTATATTGCAGCCACCACAGTAATCATAGCCTCATGTACCAGGACATATCATGGTTTACTGAGGTAAAAAAACAAACGTTAGAGCGGCACAACCCAGAAACTTCGACTACAAATAGTTGTAAGCATTTATAACATATGGTACAAGACTATTGCCAATTTTTCCTTTATGCTGTACATCAAGTTTAATAGAGCTCTGACCTTTACAAATAATAGAGAAAGGAGCTTGCAATAAATACGTGAAAACTCAAATTCTCTTGCCCTCTCCCCCTTCTCTGCAATTTAGCATGTCCTTTTCAACTATGTGGTATGCAAATCAGGAAAAATGCCTGAAAAAAATGGTAAGCCAAGCCAGTCATTTGAGAGAAAACCAGACCATTATGATTCCTTTGGAACTGTATTACTTAGGATACTTAAGATTTTGTGTATGCTTTCACTAACTTTCCAGTGCGTTGTAGTTCTGGTCCAGAGTGTCCTCCAGGTTGTTCTGCATCCCCATGGGCTGCAGTTCCATTTGGCACTCCTGGGATCTTACGCTTCTCCTACCAGAAGGAAAAGATACTACTCATGGGTCTTAGCAACCAAAACATAATTTTAGCAGATGAAACAGGCTTTGAGAGTTGAAAGACTAAATGTGTACATTTTATTGTAAGACACTTTAACATAACCTCTTCAAAAGCTGTAGAGGAATTCTATAACAGGAAACTGTAGAAGGAATTGTGGTCTAAGAAATTTAAAAAATTGATCACAGAAAATCTTGTATTAGAAAACATTTTAAAGAGTAGCAAGCCAGGGTGCTTTGATCAATTCCTGTAATAAGCTCAGAACAAAAGCAAACCATGGCTGTTAGGAATAATCAAAGATGCATATGACCAATCATCCCTGAATTTAAGATCTTTAGATACAACTATCTATCTTTGTTCAGGAGAGAAATGTCATCACTATACTGTATGCTTGCAAGACAAGGGTTCTCTTAAAGCAAATTAACAAAAGAAAAAAAACAGCATGCAAAAAAGTCGATATAGTGACTCTGCTAAATGCTAAATTAGCGAGACTGAATTCTACCTAAAATTCTAGCAAAAATTCATCACAACGTTTAAAAGTGCCTGAATTTTACAATGTACAAACCTGAGAGGGAACATTTTTAGGTGGTTCTATTCGAATTGTTGGGTCCCACTCTCCAGGAGGTAGAACAGTAACCTGATCAAGAAACTCATCAATTCCAGACACCAAGTCATTGCGGTCTTTTGCTTTGTAAGCAACATCATGGAACACCTGTGAAAAACAAAGTGTATGTGGGAGGAAAAAGAGGTGGGGAAAGGACTACTCTCACAACATTTTTCACAATGGCCCCCTTCTCTGAAATAAAACGCACTTCATGAAGTTCCCACCAAACAAACAATCTCAACTTCAACTGGCTAGAGTTTCTGGTACATAGTTTTCATAGAAGCTCCAGCTGCTACGGAAAAACAACCTTATGGGTGCTCAATGTTCTAGATATTTTACAGTTTAAAACACAATTAATTCCACTGGTAAGTAACTGTATAAAATGGAATCTTCTCAGTGAAGACATCCTTGCATGTACATACTGTTTCTCGTTTTGTTAATTCCACTGGTAAGTAACTGTGTAAAATGGAATCTTCTCAGTGAAGACATCCTTGCATGTACATACTGTTTCTCGTTTTGTTATCTCCTCAAGGCAGCATAATCTGGGCTGTGACAGGATCATGAAATGAACTAGAATGCTATTTGTGCACCATCAAAATGAGGAGTCACATTTCACCTGGATGATTCTACACTGGAGATTCCCTATTACACCTCTTCAGTCAGCACAAAATGACTAAAACCAAGCCATGAACAAAAATACCTCATCTGTCATTAGTGTTGCAATTGATCTTCCAATCTCATGGTATTGTTGTCCTTTACCCAGTGGTCCAAGAAGAATAAACAAAAATCTGCAAATAAAAGATAAACAAAAATATTGTAAAGGATAGATGGTTGAATGTAACTATAGATACTACAGAAATACTTATTTTAAAATTGGACTAGAAGAACTTTTCAGAAAAATATTATATATAACCTCCTTCAAGATCCTCACACATGCATTTAAACATGAAGCTCTGGTTAGAAAAAAATGTGAAAATAACTTCCAAAAATATACCATAAGCTTCACAGTCAGACTTGATTGAGACTATCAAAACCTCCTTACACAACAAACCTTATCTTACATAATAAATATATGCAATTATAATCTATGTACAGAACACATTAACATTCATAGAATCATAAATGGTTTGGGTTGGAAAGGACATTAAAGATCATCCAGTTCCAACCCCCCTGCAACAGGCAGGGACAACTTCCACTAGACCAGGTTGCTCGAAGTCCCATCCAACCTGGTCTTGGGTTGGGGCAGCCACAGCTTCTCTGGGTAACCTGTTCCAGCGCCTCACCACCCTCACTGTAAAGAATTTCTTTCTTCTATCTATCTAAACCTACCCTCTTCCAGTTTAAAGCCATTATCCCTTATCTTATCACTACACACCCTTGTAAAAAGTCCCTCTATGGCTTCCTTGTAGATGCCCTTCAGGTACCGGAAGGCTGCTAGAAGGTGTCCTCAGAGCCTTCTCTTTTCCAGGCTGAATAGCTCTAACTCTTGCACCCTTTCTTCATAGGAGAGGTGCTCCAGCCCTCTGATAATTTTTGTGGCCTCCTCTGGACCCACTCCAACAGGTCCATGTCTTTCCTCTGCTGAGGGCTCCAGAGCTGGACGCAGGACTCCGGGGGGGGTCTCACCAGAGCAAAGTAACATTAATTTATTTAATTCTGTTAATTCAACAGAATCAACTATCTTATCGTAGTAGTATTATTTCAATAATGAGGAAGGCAAATTTTGCCAAATAAAGTATTTTTTAAGTCATTCTTACTCCCATTAAGGCTCTAGACAGCCTTTACTCCAGGCTTGGGACTAGTAAGGTTCTATAAAATGCAGAGGATAGGTTCAAATGAAATAACTACAGTTCTCAGTTTTGCTAAAATGCAAAAGACAATATTTTACTAACATTATTACTTTTTAAAAAAATAAATATTTTTGCATAAATTCTTAATTATCCTAAATTTTAATTATTTCATTTTCTTTTGGTCAAAAATCAAGAAATCAGTTGTTTTCCTTTTGGTGGGTTTTTTTGTGGGAAGTTGGGGGAGGTTACGAGGAAAGGCTTCATAAGTTTTTTCAAAGCCAGTTCAGTCCTTCAATGTACCTTAGACAGATGCAAAAATTAGAACATACAAAAAACTGTATCCAAAGTAACCACAATTTAATGAAAATTGACTAGGACCAAGGGTCTGATTCTCAGCATTGCATTTCATAGCATAACACCCCTTCCTGAGTGTCACAAACAAGTGGAATACACTACTGCCTTCTGTCAGAATTCTACTCTTACCAGAACCAAGGAGGGAAGGGGAAAGAGAGACAGAATATGTGTACAAACATACGCATAAATACAAAGAGAAGTGACAGACTGCAATAATAGTTAAGTCAGTGAACTCAGATGTGAGAGTTATTTTGGAGTTTTGATCTGAATCAACCCCAGCAGGAAACAATACATCTGCAGATCTATTCAAATGCTTTCCATTTGACTACAAAGTCTATTTTAGACATTTTTTTTTAAAATCCTCATAATTTGTTCTCAGAACCAAAGCACTTCATCAGAAAAAGTTTCAACTTAGAAAAAATTAATCTAATAAAAATTTATGGTTAAAAGTCACATTCACTACCATGCAAGTATCTACAAAGTAACGTTTAGAAGAGCATGATATTTACAATATGTTCTTCACCCATTCATTATCCCTAGTCAAATCAAATCACATAGGGTTTTTTTCCCCCTTTACTCAATTCCTCCTTCATTTTTTTCTTCTGGACATAATTTTGTCACACAAGCAGTTTCTGTTCCAGCTGAAATATTCTAAGAAGCTGAGTATTTCCCCTTAGTATTTCATCTCTAGTATAACCAGTTTGTATAGGATAAACTGTGTATTTTAACCTAACAAGCATAATTTCTATTTCTGCGAAGAATGATTATCTGCCCACACAAACAGCATGTTTCTGAATATACCCATATATCATTTAAAGGATGAGTGGAAAGATGTTTCTCAGAGATGTCTTTGTTAAAGAAAGAACCAAATTTATAACTCAATAAATGACAAAATTGAAGGTAACATCACCCTGTCTCCACAAGGTACTCAGAAAAACATGAAGATAAATAAATCCAACTGTACCTTGTCGGAATCGGAACTTCAGCTAGTCCTGTAAGCAGCACTGCAGGAGATAACCTAACAAAAGCCACAACCGCACGGTCCAGGAACTCTAGTTCACCAACTAAGATGTTTGATGCTTCAGCTCCCGGTGGTATTTTTTTCATGAAGTGTAGGTCAACCTGGGAAAAGTATACTAAATTCCAAAAGCTATTCAAAGAGATTTTTCCCCCGATTTGTTCACAGAGACTTTCTGGTCACTGCACTACAGTCTTTAGTTATTTCAATTATACAGTTTCTACTATTCCTGTCTGTTGAATAATTTTTTTTTAAATAAAAATGTTTCTCAAAACCCAACAACTGATCTTTCACTATTTGACTAATTTTTCTTGGAAACATAGTTAAAGTACTGCAGAATTCATTTATAAAGACAAGAAATCACATTTGAAACCTTGTTAAGAATTTAGTATGAATTTCCTAGTAATACTTTTTATCAATAACTATAACAGCATCAGTAATTCATAACAGAATCGGTAAGTCATAACAGTAGAAGAAATAAAGACATCGTATTTTTCCATAATTTACAATTCTGGAAATCAGGAATTCATAGTTCATAGTTGCTGTATTATAATCTCAATGAGAAGAATAACAGGTTCCACTACACATAATTTTCCTTCTATTACCCTGAGATGTATTTTTGTTTTCAGATTTAATGGAAGACAGTTGCCCTTCTGCTGAAAATAACAGAAATTAAGCTACATCTGTGACCATTTCAAGAGTAAATGAAAGAACAAAGCAGAATAAAAACTTTGAATTTTAAGGCAGTGATGATGACTTTTGTGGGGACAGTAGGAAAAGACAGGGAAACAGCTTCATCATGACATTGCTATATAAGCTCAAGGTATTTGCCTAGGAATGCGTTCATTTGTATTTGTTTCCTCAGTATCAGTATAGAGTTTACTCTGTAACAAAGATCGACATGGAGTAATAGAGTATATAATGTATGTTTGATTTCATTATGCACCAGTATTGTCTGCATTTCAAAATGCATGAATTTTGTCATTTGCTTTCCTTTTATTAATCTAAACACAACAACAGCAACCAAATCCAATATAAACTGTTAAAGTGGACCATTTTAATGTCTATCTTACAGCCATCTGTCAGTACTAGTTTGCATAGTTTTTAGTAATATTTAGAAAATTGTTTTCTTGCAAATGGTTCTGGCACTAAATCAGAATTCAGATATAACACAGTTGCCTGTATAATGAAATCTTATTTCGCTGAGATGACAAAGAGATGTCTAATGCTACCCTAAGCTAATCTAGAATGATGACCAAACACCTCACAAAGCTAAAGAAGAATCAAATCAACCTGGAAGGCTGGGGACCAAGTACTTTTTCAAGGTAAAGTATCAGTGAGGTAAATTCTATTCCCCACTCAAATCACAAAATAACTCTTCATAGTTAAATATAAAACCCAAACAGATTCACTTTGCACTTAATTTTGGTGTCATAGGTCATTTACACTTGAGAGAGAGGACTTTGTCTTTCAGGCGTATAGCAACGTGCATTCTGTACTGATTTTACCTTGTGAATGGATTTAATGTTTAATAACTAATGTCTCACGTACAACATGCTACAGTTGTCACCTTAAGGTCCCACTACCATACAGATGACAGGATCAAGATCCAAATCTGAAAGAAGCACTCGGTCTCCAGTCTACCAGTAAGTATTTCCAGATACGTTTCCTGTACTATTTATCAGCTTCAGATTCCAAATCTTTTAGGTATTGAACTGACCCCCCCAGTTAAAAGGAAAGGTGCTAGCAGAGAACCATCAAACCGGACAAACACACCTGAACCGCGGGTGTTGCTTCCACTATATAACGAGAGTGAAGGTGGCCCTGGAGTGAACGTGGGGCAATGGCAGAAGCTACATCCTTGGAATGCTTCATCTAACCTATCCATTCTACATCTGTTATCGCAAGAGGTCTTCAGCTGGAGAGACCTCATGAGCATCTTAATCTGCACTCTAACCTGAGCCACGTTCATGACCTGGCACGAAACAGTCCGAGTAAGCTCCTATTAAACATAAAACTAAATACCTAATGTAGACACCATTTCCCTCCAGGGCAACTCAAGGACTGAAAAGAGTGGTGGGGGCCTCCTCCAGAACCAAACATAAACTGATACCAAGACAAACAGAAAATACCCAACATCACTTCTTAGGAAAGCCGTGACACATATTTATCAAATTTATTTATAAGCAGGGCCAACTAATACTCAAAAACAAGTAATTTATTTCACACGGTATTTGAAAGACCATACTCTGTCAGTATGGGACCAGGGTTTGAGTCAGAAATACTGTTTCCATGTGGAGCATAGGAATGTTGCCATGAGAAGGGACGCGGGTGCAGTCTCTTTATGCATTTCATTATTCAGAACAACTAGGGTTCCCTTCAGCCTCAGGCACAAGAAGCAGACACCAACCAGATGCAGTTGTTAAACTGCCATCCCCATCCTGCTCAGACATAGGATAAAGTGGTGCTGTGACAGAGCATCTCTGTATTACCCCCGGAATACAAAGGCCTTGTGGTGTCCCCAGAGGAAGAGGAGTGACACATTTACAGGCACAAACATCAGAAACTCTGTCTCCCTCTTTGTGCTACTGAAGTAACATTCAAGACAGATTTTAGTGCCATGTCTCTCATTATTCATAAACAGATACCAATACAATCAACACAGTCTAAGTGCCGTATCCAGATTAAGTCAGCTTTTTGAATCAGCTCCAAAATTTGGAATATTAGAAGTAGCCCAAGGGAAATAGATTAGCAAGGAGAGAATACGTGAGGTAGTCAAAAGTGCTTTTTTGTAGAAGATAAATGAAATTAATATGTGGAACAAAATTAGAGCAAGAAATCACAATACTCAAGAGAAAATTTGTGTACTGCTCTACTTTCCTCTCAATCTGTGCATATAATTCCAATTATAACCGTTGGGAGGTTTCGCAACAGCACATTTCAAGGGGAAACTGTACTCTATTTATGCATCTTCAAAAAGATAAATGATCTATCTAAAGGCAGTCAAACAGGGTATTTAGATTACAATCCTTTACTGTTATTTCATTCCTGCAAACAAAAGTTGTTCCTTTCATATTCCTGACATCCTTGTTGGTATCTAACACTGCTGAGGCTAGCCAAAAGATGACATGGTGATCTCTTCTCAGGCCAGTTCAAATAGGAAGAGTTACTTTGATCAGCAAAGCTGCAGCACTACAAAAACAGTGAGTGAAGGATCAAATGACACAGCTTCCATTATTGTTTTATACAAACATCATGCAGCTAGACAACGGACTGGGATTTTGATCCTAAAACATTAAAAGCAATTTGGGAAACATGCAAGTAAAGCACCACTGAAAGTCATGTCATTCCCTTTCGGTTGTTATGACCTTCACCTCTGCACAGCTTAATTTTGAATAGACAGCTTCATTTATATCTGATATCCTTTACAAAATTTTACATCTTGATATTAGAAACCTTGCCAAAATAATTAATTTTAGTTCACACTTCTAATATAAGTATCAGGAAAGCAAAATCATACTTGACTTTTTAAAGCATTATAATCCTAGTTTTAAATACTTTTAAAGTATTAGCATTAAATTTTTAACAACTTGTCACTGTTTATAGATCTCCTTGCTACCTCTGTAGAAATGTGGTCCATAGTACGTGTCCAGCCAGCCTCCTTTCTTCTCACTGTCTTTGACAAAAAGATCTGTTTCCCATCTTTATTTCAGCCACATACCATTCCTAGCCTGGCATGTTCAGTCAAGAATTCAGATGGTGCAAATAGCTACTGCTGCTAGGAAATAAGTCTGGCACCAGATGGAGCAATCACATAACTCTACTTTTAGCTCAGTTGCACTAACATTAAGATTCAACAGACTCAAAGTGCTGTTCTTCAGAATTTTGGTTTAAATCACCTTTCTTCACTTACTCAACCTTTGTTGTATTAATGTGTCAGCTGAAGCCATCTATCCCTGTCAGGTCTGTCATCTGTATCTAATGTGACAGTTTGTTTTAGGTACATACAGACTTCTTAAACAAATTAGGATTCTCCTTTACGTTAAAGCTGAGAAGCTGTTTGCTTTACTTTGCTATCTAACATCGAACTGTCATTGCAATCTCCACTACTGAGCAGTTAACATCTTTTGTGAAGTGTACTGAAATATCTTGGCTTGCCAGAAGAATTAAGTTTTAGGTTTACAAAAACACATTCTGTTTGAGACATCTGGAATCCACGACTTAAGATTATAAAAAGCGTAGTTTGAATTCATGCATTACTTCTACAAAAAGTAAAAATCTGAGAGGTAAATCTGAATTATAAGAATTCTGAATTACTTCCCTACTTAGTTAATTTTCTGTTAATCTGTAAAAATTCCCCCTACAAATATACACCTATGATGTTGTCATGCAATAAATTTATCTATGTTCCTAAACTTTATCCTGCTACCAGTAATTTATCAAGAAAATGAAAAATTCTTTTTTGTTATATACAAAATGTGTTGCAATGCACACAGACTTCAATGCTGAAGTAAAATTTGCACTTCAGAGCTTTTCCTGATTCACGTGGATTCACTTTATTTAATTTAGAAGATCTATTTGGCAGTCAGGAAGCTCTCTTCACCACCAGTGAACGCTTACCTTGCTGAAGTCAACAGTGCTGTTTTCTCTGCTCACGTCATTTTTGTTTTCAATACAGGCTGGAGCAGACTGTGGGGAAACAATCTGACCTGCTAAAAAAAGTACCGTTATTACAGAATACTCACAATTACAAAGCAACACTTAATTAAATAGTTGTTAAAAAACTACATACATTTCATATCATATGTATATGAAGCATCTAAACATGGCATTTTAATTAAAGACTTATTTAGCGTAACACATTCTCAAAAGACAGAACATTTATCACATGCAGTTAGGAACGGGAGAACGTGATTTAGAAAACTTAAAAGATACTCTTGAACACTGGAAAACAAACTTTCTATGCCAATTAAAGCTTATGGTTTCTAAGATACTTCATTTGAGGAAAGCCCTGCATTCACATAGTTTTTGTAAGCAATTTGTAAGTAATTTTGTAAGTAATGTCAAAAGACAGAACATTAATCATGTGCAATTAGGAATGGGAGAACGTAATTTTGAAAACTTAAAAGATACTCATAGATATTGGAAAGCAAACTTTCTATGCCAACTAAAGCTTATGATTTTTAAGATATTACATTTGAGGAAAGCCCTGCATTCACATAGTTTTGGTAAGTAATTTGAGGAGCTGCCAGTTTTGCGCAATATCTGTCTACAGGAATACTCCTCACTGAATAAAACAGGACTACTAATTTCCATAAATTTAATCATATTTATAAAAATGTCCTGATTATAACAATAGCTACAAAACCCAGCATAAAAGTGGGGTGCTATAAAAATAGATGTAATGGAAATTAAGATGATTTAAAAACTCAATATTGAACAATGTGATTATTGACACGTGTGAAACAAATGTTTCGGCAAACACATTTTCCAGAAATTCCAATGAGGATTTAGTAAAGTATTTTATAGAAGGTTCAAAAAAATCTCAAGATGAGAAGAAGTGTTTAAACATGCCTCAGTTTCAGGTAAGCACACACTAAGTCTTGTGACCAACAAAATTTTGCCAACAGAAGCTGAAATATGGGATTAAGGAACAAGTATATGTCACATAAAGGGTATTTTTACCTAATGCCAACATTGCCCCTGTGCATGGCCAGAGGCCACCATGCACACACTGAGTGTGTGAGGCTGGCAGTAGGGCAGCACGCAAACCCCACAGGGTGACAGGCCGTTCCCTGCTTGCCTTCACTCTTCCTCCCTCCTTGGCATGGCAGAAGCTGCGCACAGCTCTGAACACCACAACAAAGTACAGGAAAAAGTACCAAATATATGAGCCAACTATCTCTTACTGCCCTAACACACACCCGGGAATAACTACAGAGTCCAACTGGCCCAGAGTCAGCATCTCGTGCCCAGCATATATTTGTTTCCATAGCAAATAAAGTCTCTCATATGACTGAGAAAGGATGATGTGAAAACATTGGTTCTGGTGAAAATCAACCTAAACTTACACAGTAACAAAGACCATATGTTCACGATACTTGAAGATGAAGACAGTCAGAAAGTCCTAGGCTAGGCACATTGTCTGTGCAGTCGGGAACGCCACGGTGCGTCCCCTCACACTGCTGTTACACACGCTTGCAGCCCAAGCACGTCCTCAGCCACCGCCAGGGAACGGCGCGATTCGCCTGATCCACGCTGAACAGGACAGGAGCATGCAAGTGTATCTCAACCACTGCCAAAATACTGCAGTATCCAGCTTCTGTCACAGTTGAGCACTACAGTACCCCTAAGTCTGGTCATGAATTCCCAGTTGAAACACTTGCCCAAGGAAAAGGTTGGTTTTCATTAAAATCAACATCTCATTTTCCACTAGGCAAATCTCCCGTGACACAAAACAGTTTTTAGACTCTCTTGCTGCATCCTGGTAGCAGAGCCAGAGAGAGTTCACTTTGATGAGGAAGTACAGGAATAGCATGTTTTAAAATGTATTGCTGAAATCTTCTTATTAGATGTATTGATATTAAAGGTGTAAATATTTCCATTTTCTCTCCTTCAGATCAAGAACACATCAAACCAACAATAGAAATTTGGGCTTTTGTTCAACACTACAGTGAAATACACAAAGAAAAAACAGACAATCGGCAAAAACCACGCCCAACAAGCATGTTCACCTAATCAAGCAGATAAAAATAAATCAGGATTAGAATTTACATATGACAAGAATAAAGACTGATTTCAGAAAGCAACATATTAATGTAACTTAAAAGAATTCACATAAAAAAGACTATTAATTCCTAAATGCCACAAGAGACAATTTTTGCAAATTGGAAGACAGAAATTATTAAATATGCAAGATGCTTATAAATGGTCACTCAATTTGTCTGCTTTAATTAGAACTTAAAGAAAAAATATTGAGTTCCATCATTGTTACACCATTACCTTTGCACTATGTATCCCCATGCACTGCTACATACTAATTTTTTTCTGTATTGCTTATTTAGCAGTCTTAGAATTATTTTTACAGGAATCATCCTGTAGTACTGTAACTATTAAAAATAATTAATATATAAATTTTATTTCTGTACTATTTTAGAGATTTTAATAATGTAACAAAAAAAACTTCCACTAATTCTGAAAGACAAGTCACAAAACCCTCAGGAAAAATTTCTGCCCTAACTTACACCCAAAAAACTTTAAATCAAGTAATATTTGACTACCTTAACTCGTAATTTCTTCTTTTAGACACTCCTCTATATTCTAGGATCTATATAAAGGGAAATCCTTGTAATAATTACTCATATACATATTATGTTATAAATATGTTACAGGAAAGCAAAAGAAATACTAGGTCATTATCTTTCTGATGTTAATTAGGGATTTGCATTTCTACTTTTTTTCATGGACCCAAAAATTCCAGAAAATGAGAGCAGGGATATCTGCCACGGAGCTGAAACTATTGACCAACAAAGGAGTGAGAGCGTGGACCACCTGTTATTAATACTGCAGTTTTAACGTCATAATTGGAGGTGTCAAAAGCCTTTAAGCAATTAGCATAACAGTCCAAAGGCTAATTTTTAAACATTGTGTCCACTTTTCCTTTAGGAGAAAAATATGTAAAAATACAGATAGCAGGAAATAAAAGCCACACCAGGAAGTATGCGAAGATTATGAGAATAGCATATGTTCTTTTTCTGTGCCAACAGAAGACCTCAAACTTTGATTTACCCATATGCTGGAGTAAACTGAAAGAACACAAGTTTTACCTTGAGGCAGTAAGAGACGTTTAAACAGCTCTGCAACTTAAGACAGCTTTCTGGATCTTGGAACAGTAAGTTTGGGGTTTTTTCTGTATTGAATAACAAAGACACAAGGTAGAGACGACAGGTAATTTCACTTTTCACATGACAGTCACAGGGAAAGCTTTTTAAAGAGCAGCTTAACCACTGCTGGAATGTGTGTTTCTCAAGCAACAATACAGTCAGTAAAAAGCAAATCTGGAACTTGGTCTCTCTGTGGCCCTTCAAAAGAAAAGACAAAAAGTACTGGGTTTTGGAGGGATTTTTGCTCCTATACACATTTAGTTTCTTAAGTGCCTGTATATTTTGCACCAGATCGTAGGTAGATGAATCTCGTGACCCTCAAGACTGGAGTGCTGCAGTGGATGGCTATAAGCTCTTCAGAAGGGACAGGCAAGGAAGCAGAGGCGGTGGGGCAGCTCTGTATGTTAGGGAGTGTTTCCATTGTATAGAGCTCAATGATCATGATGATAAGGTGGAGTGCTTATGGGTAAGGATGAGGGGGAAGGCCAAGAAGGCAGACAGCCTGCCGGGAGTCTGTTACAGACCACTCAGCCAGGATGAAGAGGTAGGCAAAGCATTCCACAAACGGCTGGCAGAAGTCTCACAATCGCTAGCCCTTGTTCTCATGGAGGACTTCAGCTTACCAGACGTCTGCTGGAAATACAACACGGCAGAGAGGAAACAGTCTAGGAGGTTCCTGGAGGGTGTGGAAGATAACCTCCTGACATAGCTGGTGAGTGAGCCTACCAGGGGAGGTGCCTCACTTGACCTGCTGTTTACTATCAGAGAATGACTGGTGGGAGATGTGGTGGTTGGAGGCCATCTTGGGCTTAGTGACCATGAAATGATAGAGATCTTGATTCTTGGTGAAGTGGCCTGTTCAGGACGCTGTTTGAGAGAGTCCCTTGGGAGACAGTCCTGAAGGGCAAAGGGGTCCAGGAAGGCTGCACATTCTTCAGGAAGGAAGTCTTCAAGGCACAGCAGCAGGCTGTCCCCATGTGCTGCAAGACAAACCAACAGGGAAAATGACCAGCCTGGCTGAACAGGCAGCTTTTGCCTGGGACTCAGGAAAGAAAGGAGAGTTTACCACTTTTGGAAGAAAGGGCAGGCAGCTCAGGAAGAGTACAGGGATCTCATTAGGTTATGCAGAGAGAAAATCAGAAAGGTAAAAGCCCAGCTAAAACTCAGGCTGGCCACTTTTCTAAGAGATAACAAAACACGTCTTTACAAATACAATAATAACAAAAAGAGAGGCAAGGAGAATCTCCATACTTTATTGTATGTGGGGGGAACATTGCCACCAAGGATAAGGAAAAGGCTGAGGTACTTAATGCCTTCTTTGCCTCAGTCTCTAATAGTCAGACTGGTTATTCACAGGATATTCACCCCCCTGAGCTGGAAGACAGGGATGGAGAGCAGAATAAACCCCCCATCTCTCCTACAAGGAAAGGCTGAAGGACCTGGGCTTGTTTAGCCTGAAGAAGGGAAGGCTGAGAGGGGATCTTATAAATGCTTATAAATATCTTAAGGGTGGGTGTCAGGAGAATGGGGCCAGACTCTTTTCACTGGTGCCCCATGACAGGACAAGGGGCAACGGGCACAAACTGAAGCATAGGAAGTTCCACCTGAACATGAGGAAGAACTTCTTTACTCTGAGAGTGACAGAGCCCTGGAACAGGCTGCCTAGAGAGGTTGTGGAGTCTCCTTCTCTGCAGATATTCAAAGCCTGCCTGGACGAGGTCCAGTGCAACCTGCTCTAGGTGAACCTGCTTTGGCAGGGGGGTTGGACTAAACGATCCTCAGAGGTCCCTTCCAACCCTTACCAATTCTGTGATTCTGTGATAATCCAGGAGGAAGCAGTTAATGACCTGCTACGCCACCTGGACTCTCACAAGTCTATGGGGCCAGAAGGGATCCACTGAAGAGTACTGAGGGAGCTGGCAGAGGAGCTGGCCAAGGCACTCTCCATCATCTATCAGCAGTCCTGGTTAACAGGGGAGGTCCCAGATTACTGGAGGATCGCCAATGTGACACCCATCTACAAGGAGGGCCAAAAGGAGGATCCAGGGAACTACAGGCCTGTCAGTGTGACCTCTGTGCTGGGGAAGACATGGAGTGGTTCATCTTGAGTGCGCTCACTGGGCATGTGCAGGACAAGCACGGGATCAGGCCCAGTCAGCATGGGTTTATGAAAGGCAGGTCCTACTTGACCAACCTGATCTCCTCCTATGACCAGGTGCCCTGCCTAGTGGATCAGGGAAAGGCTGTGGATGTTATCTACCTGGACTTTAGTAAAGCCTTTGATACTGTCTCCCACAGCATCCTCCTGGAGAAGCTGGCGGCTCATGGCTTAGAAAGGTGTACTCTTTGCTGGGTAAAAAAATGGCTGGATGGCTGAGCCCAGAGAGTTGTGGTGAACGAGTTAAATCCAGTTGGTGGCCGGTCACAAGCAGTGTTCCCCAGGGCTCAGTACTGGGGCCAGTCTTGTTTAATAATGATCTGGATGAGGGGATTGAGTGTACCCTCAGTAAGTTTGCAGATGACACCAAGTTAGGCAGGAGTGTCGATCTGCCCCAAGGATAGGAAGGCCCTGCAGAGGGATCTGGACAGACTGGATCGATGGGCTGAGGCCATGTGTATGACATTTAACAAGGCTCAGTGCCAGGTTCTGCACTTGGGTCACCACAACCCCATGCAACGCTACAGGCATAGGGAGGAGTGGCTGGAAAGCTGCCCGGCAGAAAAGGACCTGGGGGTGCTGGTCAACAGCCGGCTGAACACGAGCCAGCAGTGTGCCCAGGTGGCCAAGAAGGCCAATGGCATGCTGGCTGGTATCAGGAATAGCATGGCCAACAGCAGTAGGGAAGTGATCATGCCCCTGTACTCAGCACTGGAGAGGCCACATCTCAAGTACTGTGTGCAGTTTTGGGCCCCTCACTACAAGAAGGACATTGAGGTGCTGGAGCATGTGCAGAGAAGGGCAACAAAGCTGCTGAAGGGTCTAGAGAATAAGTCTTATGACGAGCAGCTGAGGGAACAGGGGTTGTTTAGTCTGGAGAAGAGGAAGCTGAGGGGAGAGACCTTATCGCTCTCTACAACTCCCTGAAAGGAGGTTGTAGTGAGGCGGTTGTTGGTCTCTTCTCCCAAGTAACTAGCAATAGGACGAGAGGCAATGGCCTCAAGTTGTGTCAGGGGAGGTTTACATTGCATATTAGGAAGAATTTCTTTACTGAAGGAGTGGTCAGGCATTGGAACACGCTGCCCAGGGAAGGGGTTGAGTCACCATCCCTGGAGCTGTTCAAAAAAGGTGTAGATGTGGCACTTCAGGACATAGTTTAGTAGACATGGTGGTGTTGGGTTGATGGTTGGAACTGATGATCTTAGAGGTCTTTTCCAACCTTAATGATTCTAGGATTCTAGATGCAGTGGTACAGTGGCCCTCTCCCTGGGAGCAGGACTGCAATGCTATAGTTATTTTCATATTTGGTAGCCTCCTCTACTTCTGAGCTACGAAGCCACAAAAATACATAAATTCATTTAAGTTTATATATAATTTCATGTTGACTTAAAGGAGATGTCTTTGGGGTGAATACTGTTAAGAACATGAGTAATTCCCAATGGGTTAGGACCAAAACCATACTGATGGTAACCTAGTGAACATTGGCACCACCACGCTACACTGGTTTCCCAATGTTATTTGAAAATACTCAGTTTGCTAAAGCATGTTGGTAACTATATATGTGCTTTACCCTCAAGCCGCTTTTAATTTCAACAACTGATTTTTTTCTCTGAATGAAGGACAGAGTTATTGGCACCATGATGGTCACATGAAGCAACAATCAAATAAAAAGCTATGTGAATGTAGAGGGGAGCTGTCACATTATACCTAGACTAAAAAAAACCAAACATTCAAAACCAGAAAAGCATTTCCTCTCTGATATCCACCAAAATGTCAACTGTCAGCACTGCATTTGTCTCTGGAATATAGGTACACTACATCCAAGTTTTCTACAAATTTTATCTTTGTAATATGGGAGCCTTCAAAGCACTATGTCCAAAAGATTTAAAGAAAAATCAAACCCACAAACAAACACCAAACTAACACCAAACCCTAGCCAGGCTTTAAACTTCCAGTTTGCAATATGGGGTTTAGGCTGGCAAGAATGGTGAAGGCATAAACCTCAACTCCCTCTAAGACTGGATAAGAGCAGCAACAGCCTTGCCATTTATTCAGCTCTTCCACTGTCCTTACCAGTTCCATTTCAGCTCTCTCAAGCAAAACGTTTATTTACACATTGCATAGGGTAAATACAGTATTTTATTTTTTAAAAGTGCAACGTAGTACTTCGAGTCCTTATATATCTAAACTTTAAAAGCCTTGATTTATCCTGCAGTCCATCTACATAAAACATCTGAAGAGCTGCATTCTTTGAGAATTCATCAGAAAGCCATTCAGATTTTTGAAAGTCAAACAAATGCACAATATGGTAGCACTGAAATATCCAGCCTACATACAAAGGAAATTAATACCTAACAGATAAAACCACACTGAAACAGGTGCTAAAGCTTATCTATGTGTAAAAAGCCAATATCAGCACAGTTTTAAAAATATTCTGAATTGGTGTACATAAAAAATGAGTGTTTTTTCAGATAATGCAAAATTGCCAGAGCTTTGAATAGAGCAAGAATTCACACAAAACATATTATGTCATGCAAAGCCAAGCCACTTAAAAATCAAAATCCACCAAAATTAAGTTCATATTTGTTACATTATTAGATGTTTGCATTTGCAGAGAGCTCAGCATTTTGAGACTACTAGTCCTGACAAATTAAAAAAAATAATTACCTCAGTAAATTTAACATCACATGCAACATATTCTTACTCCCTAAAATTTAAAGCACAAGACATTTTAACTATGTGTATTGTATTTATTAATCAAAATCCAAGAGGTCTCTAGAATGCCAGTGACAAAAATCAAGAATAATGTATTCAGATACAAATCACAGTTGATGAAAACAAACTGGATGCAACTGATATATTGAAGGAAACTGAATCAGAAAAGAAGTTGCTAATTTTTCTAGACCATATAGATTTCTCCCCATTCAGATAAAAAACTTGATTTGCAAGCCAGCTACAACAATCTTCAGGCTTTTCACTGCAGCCAATCACCAATTTTCCAAATCCAAATGGACACATTGTCCAGATCAAAAATCATGGATTAAAAACCAGTAAGTTTTCCTAAGCATATGGTCAAATTCTAATCTAACAGAGCAGTGACACCATCTTTGCAAGCTGAATCATGTATGTACTTTCAGACCTCTTGATGCATAACATTTTAAATCGGTGGAGAACCATGTCACTCCCATCGTACCTGCATAACTGCAAGCAGATTTGGTGATTGCTTATAATTTAAGAGGATGAGGAAGAAGTCACTTTACCTGTTTTTCTAATGCTAGGCCTGAATCTCAAGAGTAATTCACATGAAGTCATGCAGTTCTAACTAAAATGCTATGATTTGCAGTTTTACAAACTGATACAAGAAAAATAATGTATAAAGAAATGGCACATTTTTCCCCCCCAAAACAGCATAATTCCACACAAGCTTCTCTTAAGTGTGCCACAGCTTCTGACGAAGGCCTGAGGTATTTTTTTTAATCACGATAGCAAGAAGTTGCATGCTGTCAGGAAACTGAGATGAAGATACGGGTGCACATTTAAAATGATCTGAAGCCCAAGCAAGAATAGGTATTTATACTACCTCTGAACCTTCAGGGAGTTTACAGAACCCAAAGGATAGGAGATGAGGAAGATACAGAGATGAGATGAGCCTGTTAGAGACAGACACAACAAAGACAGAGCAAAATAAAGAAATACAAAGATGAATGATACAGTTTTATACATACAGATTACACATTTTATCATGGGTACAAGGAAATGTGAAAAAAGAAAGAATAAATATCAGATGAAAATGTTCATAAATACAAGTTATATTTCAATAATATAAAAACTTGTGGATAATACAAGTTGATTAAAACATATACATTTCAGAAGAACATAAAACAAAAAGTAGAGCATTAGGTAATTTAGCTAATTTAAGCTAGAATTAACTATCTTTGAGTTTGCCTTCTCTTCAAGCAAAGCAGGAGCAATCCACCTGATCCAGATCCAATGCTGCCAGAAAACCTGGGTGTATATATATAGCATTCATTGTGATTTATTCCCAAAACAAAGGAACACGGTCACATACCTAGGAATGACTTCCTACCCTTTTTACATGGCTCCAAGTAATCTCTCTCCACATGTTAGTATTGACATTCACATGCCATAAACTAGCTTTGAGTTATGGCATAAATGCTTGAAGTGATGCTCAGGAGAGATTAGGAAACTGAGGAAAGTAACAAACACCATCACATAACTGGTAATTTAGACTTACTGGGATACTAAAGCATACTGCCCTAAATTAGACACTCAAGCATAGTCTTAAACACCTTGGCATGTGCTCATACTGCCACAAAACAATGAAGAAGTCCAAACCAGCTCATCACACTAACCGAAATAATGGGAAAAAGGCTTGAAAAAGAACATGTCAAAATGAACTGCTCCAGCAGTTCATCCTGTTGACTCTGAAGATCCCCAATTTAATATGCTATTGCCTTCTTCAAGCTCTTTGGCATATCAATAAATCTCTCCTTGGAATTTCAGAATTTCTCAAAATCAGACACGCTATGTGGCGTAATGTAATTTTTACACTAATAAAGTGTCTATTCTGACGTCAAGGGAGAAGAAGCAGCTATAAATTACATATGCGTGGAACAGAACACAAGCGCAAGATCATGTTGTTATGGATAAAAAACACTCCAGCAAGTTGCATGGAAATACAATCTACAAGTCACTTATTCTGTGTGCTCCTCTCCTCTAGTTCTTTCTTCTTTGACTTCAATCAGTAAAAGGTCTGTTACATGTCATTACATTTATATATATACATGCACACATGTACTCTGCAGTCTAGACTAGAAGTGAAAGTCAGTCAAAAAAACCAAAATAGTTACATCATGAAAACTTGTTTTTCCTAACTACATTTTCAACAAACCAGCTACTTTCCATGCAACATACACTTAAACTCTGAACTGCAGAACTCTACTAAAGAGAAGGCTTATGAAATCATTTTAGCATTTTTGTAACAATAGAAAGGTGCTGTGAATTTGCAATTGTCTTTGGCTTTTTAGACCACATCATAGGAATTTATAGACACAGTTCTCAGGTATCAGAATGAAAAATTTATTGATCTCAATCAAAACAAGTTAAATTGCTTTACAAACCAAACTTTCTAAAGATGATTTACTAATGACATTCATCTTCTTACCTGCCTTTTACAGTATTTATGCTAAAATTACTTGCCACTCTCTATTTTTGGGTATTTGGTGTCAAATTCGACTTTTGGAAAAAAAAAAATCGTTTTTCCTGCTCTTATGCCAAATTTGACTGTCGGTTTTTACTGGAACATCGAAAGCAGGCTTTTAATTCTCACAGTTTTGATGCTTAATGAAAAGTGAAAGTTAAACACAGCATGGCAGCATTAAAAATGCATGGTAAATCCATAGCACCCTGACATCTTAGCCCTGCAGAGGATGTGAAGAAAAGCCATTGTAAACAAAAGATAATACTACTAAATACAAAGCAAATTAATTAGATGGTCTGACAGACTCTTAAACAAAGGAAAAACGGAGGGAGAACATATGTACAACTATCTTCCAGCAAAGATATCTCAGTGGTCTGTCAGCAGCACAGTCATGTATTGAATTTAAGTTTATGTCTTCATTTTCAGACTTTGCTCCTGAACACCTGCAAACTGACACACTGATAAGCCAGTATAGTCAAGAACTTGGACAAAGCAGGGGGTTTGCATCCTCAGCTGTACCATGCAACCCAGATGGCAAGGACTTCTGGCTCTGAACCACCTGTTTTACAAACTACAGACTGCTAAGGATTGTTATCAGTTTAACTGTCTACACTAAACCCAAATTTAACCAAACTGAGAATTTCCTTTGTGCAGAAAAAGTGTCCAAGTTCCCCTGCTTCATTTCAACAGGGACAAATAAGTGGCCCTTCGAAAGCTCCTGGCACTTGCTGTTTCTGAAAATTCTGGTCTTTGATAGAGGTAAACATGCCTCTAAGCTCCTCCATAGTACCCAAGATGATCTGTTCTTCTCCCTGCAGTCTTCTACGAATTAAACTTCTCATACAGAAAGTAAAAGCAATAATAAAATATTTATTATTTTAATACCTTTTTTTTTGTATTAACAAGAGAGAACATTACTGCTACTGTTGGCAATATATGGAACATTTTACGTTCATACATTCTACACAATGTCTGTGTGCAAACAAGAACAAGTAGGTTAAAATGATGCCTTGATTGCATTTTACCAGTTTGTCCTCAGGAAACAAAGATGTGTCTCACAGCACACTCTTGACAATAATATAAGGTGTTTATATCTCTTACTTTTGCTTTCTTTTACACGTATTTAGCTAATTTTTCTTTTGCTTTCATCTGATTTGAAGTTATATTTTAACAACTTGGATTTGTATTATTATGAGAAGCTTGTACAGATGCTCCACGGCAATCTAAAAAGAAATACATAGCTGCAAGGAGCATAACACTGTAGCTGAACTCTAGCATTTGGGTCATGAGGCAAACAGCAGAAGCAAACGATCAGAAACCTCCCTGCTACCCCCGGTCAAGCTTCTAAGGACAGCAGAGTTCCTAAAAGCTGAGCCTTTCAGCATAGATTCCTGCATAATTTACACACCATGTACTATGGTAGGTTACCCAGGGTAAAGAAATAACTGAGTATGCCAGAAGAGGCAGCAGTCGGTGTGCCTGAAATTAGGCAGCTCTCCACTCCTTTAATCCTGGAGTATCGGGGCAACAGTTGCCACTCAAGCCCACAAGCTGTTTATTTGCTGTTATCTTGAAAAGGGAAGAAATTGTGATTCCTTTGCAAACCAAAAACTTGAGACTGAAATTTTCCTCTTCTAAAGTTAATACTAATTTTAGTACAATTCAGGCAGCAAAATAAGATTCAGACTTCTTAATGTTAACAGCGTAGCGGATGGTAAGAGAGAAACTTAAAATAAACCAACTCCTCTTTGCTTTATCACATGGACATTATCTATTTTGAAGAGCTCAATACAGGAGACTGACAAATGTGCACTGGCACTTACAGGACGCAAGTAGAAGACCAATGCTTCAAACCGATTAAAAGACATCTGTGTCCAAAAAGACAGGGTTTGCAACTCCTCACTGTAATTTAGATAAAAAGCTGATTTACCTTTGTATAAATGTTCCTAAAATTATTTAGATTTTTATTGTTCATGATGCATTAACCCAATTTAAATTAACATATGAAAGTGACTAAGCAATTTATTTAATGAGGGGTTGGAGTCCTCTGAGACATATCTACATAAGGACATGAACTGGAATTCAGTAGGTTTTCATCCTGTAAAATAACCACAGACAAATGAAAACTGGTAAGACTGTGTCTCCCTACTTAGAGAATCACTTCAACACTGATCTATTTCCGGGAGGAATTACATTGAAACATGAAGGTTCCCACAAGAAACTTTGGCAAAAGTGAGATATTTCTGGAGTGAATTATTGCAACAGTTCCACTAACAGACACAGAAAGTTACTGAAAATGAGCTTATGATACTTTCACAGCTTGACCTGAGAAGTTACTTCTTCAGGAGACCTACTGCTTATTTGTTACATAAGACCTAGTGCAGAAAGCTACAGCATGCAAGCTGGCATCTTGCATCCTGTGAAAACAGAGGAACAGGAATGCTATAGCATTAACTTTCTTAAGTGTCTGCTGAATATTTGTGTAAAGTCATCAGCGAGAGTTGCACAAATCAACAGGAAAGTTGCCATAAAAAGGATGGACAATCATCCTACTTACTTTTACTCTTGTACATCCATATGCATAATCACACACATCTTAATAAATATTTTCTTCCTTACTCTTAAAATGATATTTTGGTATAATTAATATGTTTCTATTTAATATCCTCTTCAGTTGAAATTGTATGTTGCCTTCTAGGTCTGAGAGTCTTTCTCAGGGAAGTGGCTAGATTTAGAAGTACCTATTAGATGGCAATGACTGAAACAAAAGGTCCTTCCTTGAAACCAAAGTTAACCTTTACACCAACAGCCCCATCTTTCCAGATGAGCTGGACTACTACTCCTTCCCCTTCTGCCTTATGCCTCTTGCACCCTGCACCTTCCCTGTGCTATGGCTGTTTCCTCACTCCCCACTTCCCAGGCTGACGGGGAGCTCAGCAGGGCCCTGAACCACAGAAACAGCAGAAGCAACTGAGATTTTACTAACACTAAGGTAATTTATGGAATAAGAGTCACTGTAGTCCAATAGTGTTCAGACAACTTGTGAGTATTGTGATGATACTGGATACAGAGGCTCAGTAATTCTGCAACGTATAATTCTAGTGAATTATTGTAAATATTTTCAAAATTTGTCTGCAAGTTTCATAACACATGCCTGTTTATGTAAAAAATGAAGAGGCAAGAAGAAATGATCTTTCATTATGATTAACCTATAACAACAGTACAACTTATAAAGGCTTCTGTAAAAGGAAGAAAAAAAAAGTTAAGCAAATATTTTACTGTAGAACCAGTCTGCAAACGTGATCTCTTGTTTTTATGAACGTAATCTTCCAGAAAGTGATTTTCTGAAAGAACAAGGTACAGTTCTTGTGGCATTTCTCCAACAGTGTCATCTTGAAAACATTCTTCTCGTTTTCCAACTCCTCAAACTCAACTATGAAATCTGAAGCACCAGTTGAACTAGCTAATGCATATGCTGTCACAGACTTAGAAACTATTCTACCAATCAATTATATTTTAACTAAATAGGCCCTGGATCATCAACAGAAGTCAAAAATAGTCAAATCACATTTCTGGCACTAATAGAGCATGTCCAGAGTTCAGAACAACATTGTACAAAAACGCTCAGGCTTAGTCTGAAGGATCACACAGAGTGCCTGAAAGCACCATACGTGTCCTTGAGTTGAGCTGCGCTGGGGATAATGTGCCATGCCAACTACCTAGGACAGAATGGCACACTCACACAACTAGCCTGCTTCCAACACCTGAGCTAGTTCCCTTGACTATCTCTGCACAGTCCTGAATTGTGCAGGATACCCAAATTTCAAATTTGAACAGGTGTGTTACTGACTGCATAGAAGCAACCACTCTCATATAAAAGGTACCACTTTTACACAGTAGCTTTTCAGAGTAGAATCACACTGAGTTCAAGCTGTGGGTACAAAGCACATGTGCTATGGAACAGGCAGGTGTTATTGAAAGCTCAAAATGCAAAATAAAGCAATGCATTACCATTTTTATCCATGGAATGGGGCTCAGATTGCTTCTTTCCAATATCAGCAAAGGATCTCACAATTGGGATCCTGTTGCTCAGCTTCTTCTGGTTCTGATGGTGATGTTGCTTCAGTAATGCCTCATGTACTCTGTGACGAACATCCTCACTGAGCTGCCCAGAACCCACCTGCTGGTCCAGAATCATATCTGAAAATGGATACATAAACATAATAAAAGAGGGGAAAGCGGAAATATTGCCGTAACAAGAAGTAGTACCCTACAGGATTACATATGAAAGGTATCAGTTCCTTAAATGCAATAGAACTAAAAGGTAAGTTTTATCTAGAAGTGTTTCAATCTCAGGGAAAAAAAAATCAAAAACGAATGCAATCAACGTGAAAAAGTCAATTCCTCAAAAGATATGCAGTTCCCAAGTTAAAGTCACCTACGTAACTTTGAAGTCGGTCCCTAAGCACTCCCATACATAATGCATTTAAACCCGGGATTATATGATGTGTATAAGATGTCTTCATTTTCCAACTAAGCCCTGCTCTATTTGCTACGAAGGACTGACATGCTGTGAGGAAACAACTTTTTTATCCCCTTTATACTTACCACAGGAAATCACAGTCTAGCTCTTTATTTCTTATAACTATAATTACAATATTTTCAATGCAATATAAGTAAATTTCAGATAAGACAATACAGGAAAATTTGCTGCATTATTTGCAAAGACGTAATAGCATCTCATTCTACTGCCTGACATATATGTTCCGGCAAGAGAATCATTACATGTAGGTATGAGTGAAACTGAACGTCCTGCTAAGATATTTCAACCATTTTTGCAGTCCATGGGCAGAAAATATTCTTACTTCTTCATGTTCAAAACTATTTGTAAATATGTGCATTATGTATTTTAAATGGGAAAGAAAATTGTTGAGAATTTTGTGGGAATTTTTAAATTATTTTGGGGGGAAATCCTGCTAGCAACAGTAATAACACTTAACAGAAAAAGAAAGGAAAAAGAGAAATTCTGTATCAAACCAAGTAAAACAACATTTAAGTACACACTGTCCTTGTATATCCATTGGAAGACACTGTACTGCACAAAAACAGTGATATAATAAGCTGAGTCAAAAAATCCTTGTACTGAAAATTCAGACAGCTCATGATTCTGTGCTAGAGTCAGATTCATATCTACCAGTAAACTCAGTGGGAAAGCAAGGAGAGCATAAAAAATATAAAGCAGGTGCATCATCAGTAGAGATACAATTTGTCAGGTCTCTGATAATTGCCAAGAGCAAGAGAAAAGAAGAGAGATAATAAATGGTATTGAATAATTATGCTGGTTAAAAGCAGAGTTCAATTTCTAACAGTCAACTATGCACTGCATAAACATTTAAAAAACACAACCGTTTTTCTGAAGTTCTCAACATCCACATAACAAGCCAATGTACCCTATACATAGCTGCTTTAAGAGCTGAACAAACCACCTGCATGTTTCACTTACTATGAAGAGGCTACCAACAAATTTACATCTCTGTGACGACACACACACAAGAAGACAAGGCTAGGTCCACACATACATGCAGCTGCCAACAGATGCAAACATGAGAGATCTATCTGCATCTCGCAACAAAGAGTGATGCAGAGGTTTTCAATGCTGCTTTGACCCCCTCCAGCAATTACATTCCGTGCAGTATTAACAATGGTGCTGACCGAACAGCTCACGCCAAAGAGCAATACCGCCTGGTGGTGTGCCTAAACTAATAAAACCTGTCCTTGGGGTACTTCATCTGATTCTGAAGGGAACTTAGATCTCCAGGGTTAACTCAAACACCACCAGGTCAGTTGTCACTGCACTCCCAGAGTAGACAAACACAGTTGTTCTATTACTCTAGACTCTCATGGAAGAGATAGAAAGGCATAGCAATAAGATGAGCGACAGAAAGGCAAAAGAGAAGGTAACACAAATTTAAGAGAAAGTCTACAGCAGAATTTTTTAAAAAGGAGTCAATAATTTGCAACACATGAGAAAAAGAAAAGAAAACTCCAACTCCAAGAAAAATACTGATTTTCCTGCTCAACTCTATTACCTTTTGTGGAACTGCCTCTGCCCTGAGGATAAGGCTATCTTCCCTTTAGATAGCCTTACCACAAGAATTTCCACATCACAGTTCCCAGAATAGGCCAGTACTTTCTGTAACATGCCAGCGGATCTTCAGAGGAAAAAAAATAATAATAATAAATATGTCACTTAGGGCATCTGTGCTAAAGCACAATTGAAACGATCCTCTCCCCCCTCCTTTCTAATTCTGCTGACCAAAAGACAAATTGTAGAAGATGTAAAAATGAAGATTACCTCCTTTGAGTTGCTCTAAGAAATCAAAAGGAAGAGCTGAAAAATAGGACTCCTCTAGAACAGGCAAATTTAGTGTTGTGGTCATCACCTTGCTTACAGATCAGTGGAACTCCACTTCTATGGTGTCATTCCTGGAATTACAGTATTTTCCATATTAAATATTAAAACATATTAGCTGCTAAGGATGATGTCAATATTTAAGATGATCCACTTGAGGAGAGAAAATGCCAGGAAAAAGAAAATTCTATCTCTACCCTCCTCCTTGCCTAGATGCTCTGCTAGACTTGTTAACAGTCACACAAGCTATGGAGTTAGTGCCAGTGCGGTGACTAACAATTTTTATTTCCTGCCAAACTGAGAAGAAAGTGGCTTACCTTGAGTTTTCTTTTTTTACAACTTCCCCTTTACCGTAGCACCTCTGCCACATGTAAAAAGGGAAGATACATTCAGATTTGGAAAGAGTGAAGATGTGTTTTCTTGCCTTGAATCTCCCCTCCAGTTGTCACTCCTTTAGTGCAAACCCACTTGCAGAAGCAGCTCTAAGAGTTTAAATGCAGTCAAATTACTGCCAGATTGCTTTACTCTGACCATTTTTTCAAGACCTGAACAGATTTGGACAGTAGTAAGAAAGACTGTCTCCATCAGCACCTATCATCACATTATTCCACTTCAGTTTCTTTCCAAGTTTTTTAACTTCCCTTTCAAAAGCCCAAGCCTCTGCAATGTCAATGATAACACTCCTGAGTGAAAAGGTAAGCTTGCAAATAAGAGCAACATGGTTAAAGTCCAAGAGTAAATGGCAAATAGGCGCATTTCAAACAGCTCATTTTCAAAACAGACTCTTATTTCCTTAATTCTGTGACAAGAAAATCCTACATGCTCCCACCAGCTGAAGCTGAACCTACATTTCAAAGCCCTGTTTTTCACTTTTGAATCTAAAGTGCATGGCTGTTTCTCCAAACTCCATATGACAAAAGAGAGCAAAGAACACAGACCTGAAACCTCACAGCACTGTACCTCTGCTATGTTCCTGTGTAACAACACAAACTCTCCAGGGTTTGTATGCTCAGCATCAAAGGTCTGGGGATTTTTATTGTTGCTGTTTTAAAGAATTTTCCTCTTGATTGACCTTTTAAATTCTGCAGAACCCCCTTCTAGTCAGAGACACAGTTTACCATCAGATTTTTCAAGGACACTTCAAAACCATATGGAGCTCTTAGCAAGATGCAATGCGTAGAATATCCACCGTCATACTGTTACCCGTTCTATTAATTGCTCACACCACACCATTTCTGCTGACATCAGGAATGCTGAAGTAGGATGTTTCTTCAGCAAGGAGTCTTGATTCATACTGGAACCATGACATCATTTTTTCAAGCTATTAAAGACAGACATTCTTCCTGCCCTGGTTGTTCAAAAAGATTCAAAGCAACTTGCGGTTTCATACAATTTCAAGGATGCTTTCTCCATTCAGACTCCATTCCAATGTATCATTTAGGCAAAACTGATTTTGTGAGTAAATGTGAGAAATGTGAGCACTTAAGCAAGCTATTGTAGTAACTCAAATGTAACTCCTCATTACCTATGAACAATTTACCCAGGCTGTGAATTAGAGCATCCGGGGTACAGATACTTCAAATCAGTTCAGATGCAGTGCGGCCCATGTGTTTCCCAGCACAGCAAACTGCATCTGTCCCACCTCTAGAGACAACAAGGATGCAAAAGCAGGTTGGCTGCTTCCCTTCCACTCATTCTGGAGACGTCTATCACACACTGCAGCTTTGTACACAGACATGCGGCCAGATCCACTTGAAGCCATCCCAGGTCCAAGTAAATAAGCAATAAGGAGACACTCCAGTGTGGCCACAACTCGTTCTCCATTGCTCCAGGTTCACAGTCTGTCCATCACGCCACTTACAATACTATACGAAACTCCCAAGTGAAACACAGAATAAATTTATAAAAGGTATACTGCATTTCCACCAAAATACCTGTGAAGTCCAAAAAGAAATTACTGACAGGCTAAACTGGGTAAAGAAACAAGATCCAGAGCTCCCCTCTCTCTCTTTTTTTTTTTTTAATACTTTGGCACTGACAGTTTATAGAAGAAGAAACAACTGAACTCGCTATATACAAGCAAAGTTGCTGGTATTTACACCTCTCAATCTTCCAAATTGTGTAACTGTGCAATTGCTGGACAAAATGAGAGATTAATGACAAAAAATAGAACACATGGGCTTTTGTGTGCATCATGATTACAGTGACAGCTGACTACAAAACCTGATTTTAAAGCCAAGGTTTGTTTGGTTTGTGGTTGTTTTCTTTCCCTTAAAGACAGGCAAGAAGAATACACAAGCAACTCTAAAGCAGTGCTTTATGGAAGACATTCAGTTGAAACGCTGTCCTTTATCTTAACCTGTCTCTAACAGTAACCCAAATACACACTTCCCTAGAGAGTTAGGCACTAGGAGCAATAGAAAACAAACAATTAGGATTCTTGGGCTGCATCTGTGAACGAAGACCCATTTACAGTGTTTACAATGGTGATTATAAACAAGCTATCTAAGCCAGCAGATTTAGCCCGCTCATCCACAGAGGCAGAGCTTTCCAGAGCACTGAGAGACAGATTCTATTTCCAGCTCTACCTGAAATTACTGTGTTCAACTTCTCAGCTGAACTACTTGAAAAGGAAAGACAGAGACTGAACAATGTCTGCTTTTTAAAGTAACAGCATGCAATTTCACTGAAGAACAAGAGCAATCATTTCGCAAAACTGTAAATAGTAGAGACAAGGCTAAATTTCCAAACTTGCAGCTCAGAGAGCAAGCACAGTTGTAAATCAGAGCTATGGTAACATGCCACAGTGGATGCTACCGAAATAAGAACTGAGACCTCATAAAACAATATATTTTGCATCTCTAAACAGAACAAGAGCTGTAAGTGGCAGTGGTTCTGTTTCTACAAAAAAAAAAAAAAAAAGCTGAGATTGACTTGG
>Ga0065711_1026413_pt1 | contig 72659 bp, 34 predicted proteins | sample Hoacrofraction12_FD_59098 | JGI IMG/M metagenome (GOLD analysis project Ga0065711, IMG submission 59098) | Hoatzin crop microbial communities from Cojedes, Venezuela - Epithelial fraction 12 v2 (version 2) | ecosystem: Host-associated > Birds > Digestive system > Esophagus > Crop | place... | reverse complement strand
CCGCCTGGACAAGGCCCTGTGCAGCCTGCTGTAGGTGACCCTGCTTCGGCAGGGGGGTTGGACTAGATGACCCACAGAGGTTCCTTCCAACCCCTACCATTCTGTGATTCTGTGAAATCAGGAAAAGAGAACTCATGTAATTTCAGTGTGTTTCTAATTGCTTCTGCCATGTGATAATCAAAAGAAGAGAATGACTTCTCCCACTCCTGGTTGCAAGATCACTAAACTGCAGCCCAGTCATCTATAAATGGAAACTTCTGCAATATTCTTTGTTTTCCTGACTAGTTCTGAGTACTATGACAGCTGTACAATTACTGTGATTGAATCAAATGGAAACCCATCCAAGAGGCAAGCAGGGTGTTTCCAAAAATGATCCTGGTTGGAGTGTAGTAAGTTTTAAATCTGTGCTGCTATATATAAAATCTGTGGCCAAAAACTTGGTAAAAAGCTTCAAAACCCTTGTTTCTGCTTCAAAGAGAAGATTTATTTAGCTTTCAAGTAATCACAAGGCAAACATGGCTGTGGTCTGTAATTTTTATGGATATAGTTAAAAAGTATTTTGGAGGTTTGAGAGCTGTTGATAAAATGACAAACTGCTTGTGCTTCATGAGCATTTCCCTCACTCTGGAAACTGTAAGTGCTCTAGACGGTAGTGGTAATAAGTTATGCATTTCATCCCTAAATAATACATGTTTATGTTAAAATATTTCATTGTTAGTACGGTATATGTACAGGAATTATTCCATCTCTAACCTAACATCACCCTTGTTGCTTTCTGTTTGTGATGACTTAAGTGCTTAAGAAGTAACTTTCTGCTTTGGGGGAGAAGACTGGGGTGGGTGATTACCGTCATCCGTCGTACCCCTGTCAGCTCCTTTACGGGACGTACAGGCAATTCCTGTAATGTGTGGTAATGTGAAAAGTGTAAGAAGAGGCTTTTGTCTTGTGAGCGTGCCATGGGGGGAAGGGGACTGTTTGTGGGTTTCCCTCTCAGTGTTACGTTGTCGGAAGCGGCATCGCCCGGCTGCAGCTCGTCAGGACCCGGGCAGCAAGGAGCGTGCAGAGGTCCCAGAGCTCAGCTCTCCAGAGGCTGCTGGAGTAGTGGTGGAGAAGCATCCTCAGCCTTGTCAGGTGCAGATGTTACTAACAGAGCTCAGAAAGACGCTGCAAGAGGGCCACAACAGGCTGTGTGATGATTTCCACGCCTAAATGTTCCCGTGAGCGTGTCCCCCCACCCTTCTGGGCGTCTCGGGCTGAGGGCGCGTCCTAATCCCGGCTGCAATGGTGGGGTGGGTTCAAGCAGCCAGGTGCAGGGAGAGCGAGACCTCTCCGTCAGAGCCCTCCTTGGCTCCTGCGCACAGGCTGCGGGAGGTTTTACACTCCCAGGAAGTCAGGGCAGCTTCTTCTACAGCGAAGTAATCAGCCTTCCCTTCCTTTTTTATTGCATTGGCCTTTGCTGCTGCTGGTTTTTTGTTTGGCGGCATTTTGCTTAGTGTAACCAGAGAAGCTTCTAAACTGCCACCAATAACAAACATGGAAAACAGTGGTTGTAAACTTAATCCTGTCAAATAGAAGTCTACTTTCAGCAAAACCACACAATTTGTTTTAATTTTAATCAGACATTATGCCTGCGACAATTTTTTAAAAGAATAGGAAGACTAAATTCTGGGAGGGCGTTGAAACACAGCAAATTGGATAAGCTTTGGCCACCTTGCTTTCTTGGAATAAAAGAGCCCCGGGGTTATTCCATCAAATTGGCTTTGTAGGTAAGACAAATATATAACACAGAAAAAGATACACCTTTTAACAGACCTGAATGCATGTGTATTGGTTTGCAAGAAACTCGTGTAGATTCTGTCACATTTTTCTTTCTTCCACACTTCCTTTGTTGTATCTTGCCTTTAATTATTTTTGAAATCCCAAGAAGCAGCGTATCTGTAGTGTATCTCATGGGGCAGAGACGCAGCGATGTCGTGGAGCTCTCTGAAGTGCTGCAGAATAAGCTCTAAGAAGTAGAAAAGAGAGAGTATAGGCTTCAGTTGAGACTCCTTTCATCAGCATATTCAACGTTGCAGCCGTCACGTAAATGGCAAAATCAGGTCAAAATTGCCAGACTTCCACTTTCTGAAAGAAAATTTTGTGTAAACCTACAGCTTCAAACTTTTGAAATAGAAGACTTCATAAACAAGTATTGTTATGGTTTATAATACAGAAAACAGTATTACGGTAACTATGCTGCCTCAGACAGCTTTTTTCAGAATTTTTCTTCACTCAGTTTTGTAGCGTTTGTGGTGCCTGAATGAAGTCTGTGTTCTGACGCTTCAGCTTCTAGCTGTTAGGGAGATTCTAGCGATGCGCTTGCTGGTGGACTCCTTGGTGCTATCGGGCTCTTGCCTTGGGCTAGCTCTTTGGTTTTCTTACCCTGTTGAACTGAGGGGAGTGGTTATGGCTTGGCTCAGCTGGTGCTGAGGCACGCAGCCAGAGCCACAGAAGAGGCCCCTTCCTCCTCCTCTTCCTCTGCAGAGGGTGTGATGAGCTGGAAGGAGGGGACAGTGTGCGGTCTGCTGGCGTGACAGCTCTGGGTGAAGTGGAGGCAGCCACGCTGGAACAGATGGGTGAATAAACCCCGCTGCCTGTCTGCTATCGGTAGTCTGAAATCTCATAACTCTTGGGAAGCCAGCTGAGCAGAGGAGACAAAATTTGGGATTAAATTGTGTAGTGAGTTTGGGTTGGTATTTCGGCGCCGAGGGAAAGCTCACTCTGCCCTGGTGAGGTACAAGCTGCTGGCGGAGCTTGCGGCAGCGGTAGGACGGATTCAGAGTTTAAACTCCACAGTTGTGAAGGGAAACGCTAGTTCAGCGCTGATGGCTAGGCTGTAAAACGAAACAAGAGATTTGGGTGTCTAATGTGGTGCCCCTCCCCGACCCCCAGTTTTTCTTATAGGGCTTTATTCATCATCCTGGTCTCATCAGTCTGTATTTTTTGAGATTCCTCAGGACTCTCAAGTCCTGGGAAATGAAATGAAGGGCTTGATTCCAGCGAGAGTTTGCCTCTTCGATGGAATTGGCTCCTTTAATCTAGTGGTTCACGTTAGGACATTGGGCAGTGAGATGGGGAGCTCGGCTTCCAGTCTTCCTCCCAGTCGGCATCTCTGTGTCGACACCGGCTTCTTCCGCCCCTCCTCCCGTGGATTTATTCAGGCCAAATTTGTGTGGCTTTGGTAGAAGGGAAACAGTGTTTTCTACCAAACTCAAGCATTTGCTAAAGGTCTCAGCTTCCACTACATGTGTCACTGGCAGCCACAAGAAGGCTGAATTCATCTGGGCTACTGAAGCAATTCGGTAGATTCATTGTGTCTGTTTCAGTAGCACTAATCAGAGCTAGATTTGGCCAAATTAAATTTTAAATTCTGTTCACTTCTTCACCAGTCAATGGAAGCATGGGATTGTCTTCTAGGGGCTCGATGAGATTTCATTGCACAAGCCAGGAGGATTTCTCTTAATCGAATCTGACCTCCAGTAGTTTGCTGGTTTGGGTTGCTTTTCTAGTCTGCTCTCTGTGCCTGGGGATGCAGCTGTGATCTTCTGCAACCTAAGCTGAGCCTCGCAGGCTGCGCGCACGGACGTGAAATGCCACAACTTCAGAGGCATTTCCTTTGCCAAAGTGACTGCTAGATTGCCCCATTTTTGTGTGGCATAAGCATTTGTAAGTTTTTCAAGTACAAAACCAGTTGCATATAACAGTTTCTTAGTGGATGGGTTTGATTTGTTTCTTTTTTGGGGACAACCGCACTGGAGATTACCTCTATGTTGTTGTCGTGTAAGTTTTAATTTAGCAATATGTTTATTAATGCTTCCAGCTGGTTTTCTATTTTGTTCTAGAAATTAGCACTCCAGGTGTTTAATTAAAGCCTCTGGGACTTTTTTTTTTTTTCTTTTTGGTTCCTCTTTTTTGGTTTAAAAATCTCTTGTATGAGTCTAAAATCTTATTTTTAACCTTTAGAGTACTTTTAAATGGTTGGTTTGTGAATTTACCTTCTAATGTGTCAATGTAATTTTATTTTTAAATTTGAGCAGCGAGATGAAGAGCAATTCAAAATTCTCTGTTAAGTATGCATGAAGCTTTTGATTATTGCTTTCTTCCTGGGTATTCTAATGAGTACAGTTTTTGTCCTTTTGGTTGCTTCCAACTGGGAAATTAACTTCTAAGATATTTTCCGTCAGTGCATGAGTGCAAGAAAACAATTGCTTGCAAGAGTTTTTTAAAGGTGATTTCAGCACAATCTTTGCTTAGTATTGCCCCCGTTAGATAAGCATTGAGAGTGCTATCCACTTGAGAGAAACAAGGCATTAAGAGGAAACAAGTCTTTATGGGGTAAGCTGGGCATGCATAGAATCATAGAATCATTAAGGTTGGAAAAGACCTCTAAAATCATCAAGTCCAACCGTCAACACAGCATCACCATGCCTGCTAAACCATGTCCTGAAGTGCCACATCTACACGTTTTTTGAACACCTCCAGGGATGGGGACTCCACCACCTCCCTGGGCAGCCTATTCCAATGGCTGACCACTCTTTCAGTAAAGAAATTTTTCCTAATATCTAATCTAAACCTCCCCTGACACAACTTGAGGCCATTTCCTCTCATTCTACTGCTAGTTACCTGGGAGAAGAGACCAACACCTGCTTCACTACAGCCTCCTTTCAGGTAGTTGTAGAGAGTGGTAAGGTCCCCCCTCAGCCTCCTCTTCTCCAGACTAGACAGCCCCAGTTCCCTCAGCTGTTCCTCATAAGACTTGTTCTCTAGACCCCTCACCAGCCTCATTGCCCTTCTCTGGACACGCTCCAGCCCCTCAATGTCCTTTTTGTAGTGAGGGGCCCAAAACTGAACACAGTACTCCAGGTGCGGCCTCACCTCGGTGCCGAGTACAGGGGCATGATCCCCTCCCCACTCCTTCTGACCACACTATTGCTGTTGGCCTTCTTGGTCACCTGGGCACACTGCTGGCTCATGTTCAGCTGGCTGTCAGCCAGCATCCCCAGGTACTTTTCTGCTGGGCAGCTCTCCAGCCACTCCTCCCCAAGCCTGCAGCATTGCATGGGGTTGTTGTGTCTGAAGTGCAGGACCAGGCACTTGGCCTTGTTGAACCTCATGCAGTTGGCCTTGGCCCATCAATCCAGTCTGTCCAGATCTCTCTGCAGAGCCTGCCTACCCTCAAGCAGCTCATGGGTTTCTGAACAGCAACTGCAGCCTGCCATAGGTGACCCTGCTTCGGCAGGGGGGTTGGACTAGATGACCCACAGAGGTCCCTTCAACCCCTACCATTCTGTGATTCTGTGATTGCCTTGACTAACTCCAAACTCTCCTGCAACTATAGCACAGGATAAAAGTATGCTTGTGGATAGCTAACATACAATATGCACCTACTAGCAGAAGTTCACCAGCTACCACATGTTATTACGTAGCATTTGGGACTGTGAAGTGGTACTTTTGGCCCAAGGTTCATGAAATTTGGGCTGTACAGATCGGGTTTCCTGCTACAAAGAAGTCTGTTAAACATTTTCCTTGTAGTTGTTTTAGTGCAATCTGCATTTTAGAATGGAGGCTTGGTTTGAAGGAGGCCGTATTCTTCCCTCATAGTAAACAATGTTTCCTAATTAATCTGGGTGGGGACTGTAGTTGTCTTTGTATGTGTGTTAAGTTCAGTTCCAAATGGCCATGACATTTGAAACACCGAGATAAACTTCCATCTATCATCATTTACAATATGTGGATTCAGGATCTAATCACACCCTTATCTTGAGATGCCATTGTTTGTTGGCTCTGACCATGCTGAATGTGTAAGTTTAAGACTAAGATCACTTTAAAATAACCCAACAGTAACTAGATACTTAGTTTTGTTTAGATTTCGCTTTTTCAGAGTGGGAGTAATCTAAAATCAAAACCCAATTTTATTTTTTTATTGCCTTTCTGAATATAAATAGATCGCACAAGTTTCATTCCTTGGTAAAGTGTCAAGCTGACATTTATCTTGGTGAAAACATAGAGGAGTCTCAGCTTTGTTGTGGTAAGGAAGCCAAAAGCTTAACACTACTTAGCTCTGGAGTGACAAGAGGAAGGATGGAAATGAGGATGAGAATGAAACCTTTTTCTGTTTTTCTTCTCCCAGAATATTCTGATGCCCTGTCAAGTGAGTGTTAATGAAAAATAATTTTGCTAGCATTTTTTAAAATTATTTTGCAGTTTAGTAATTTGGCCAAAATATATGCTTGTTGTGTAACAGGATCTACGTGATGCTTGCGCATATGATGAACTTATGCTTCTATGAACGTAACGCAGGAACCGGAAATCAAAGCAGCACCGTTAACAACTGCCTTGTATCCAGTTCAGAACCAGTGATACTCCACTCCCACGTGGAGCTTCCTTCGTAGCACTGAGGGCTACAAACCATCCTGTGACGAAGCAAGATTTGGTGCAGGCGGTTACAGGTTGCAGGGTGATAAACTGCCAGCCTCAGCTATAAGCTGAGCCTGGATTCTTTGTTATCCTCTTTTAATAACGAAAATCTGGAGCTTGATGGGGAACTTGCTGAAGCTGATGGAAAGACCTTAATTTCACATCAGTGGGACTCAAACCAGACATTGACGGTGCAGTTTCCTTGGCGAAAAGGCCCTTCTGTGGTATTCTTTCAGGGTGCTTCTGTAAAAGCAGTGCACCTATGGCTGCCTGTCAGCATTTCCAGTCCCTTTCCACGTGCGCATTTCTCTTTGTCACGAATAGTTAACAGTTCTTTGTGTCTGCTGCGTGCATGGCTACACGTGCAGTGCCATCGCTGGCTGCTGAAGAGCAGATTTCAAATGAAGCCCTTGGGTGTGTACCGCGAGCTTGGCTGCAGATGGGAAGTGCCTTTCCTGTGGAATTTAGATTAAAACTGGCGTACATAACATATCATTCTGCAGTCCGACGATCTAGATTAGGTTGTCATTCATAAAACAGATATTGAAATTTTAAATATGTAATCTTGCTGGATGATATCTTTCTTTCCCAAGCTTGGTATTGTCTGTTTATATTAAAACAAGTTAATGAAACTTTTACGGGAAAAAACACAAGTGGTGCTTTGACCATTAGGTGTGAGCCCAGGGTTGAAATATTACTGCGTATTATTTCCTCTAAGTTCTCAGTTCATGTATGGGTGTGTCATGCTTTTTTTTTTGGAGTACGGATGTGTGTCTGGATATCTCATCAATCATGCTTAAAATCAATAAGCTTTTAAAGTATACATATCACATCATGTGTTTTTGTGTTAATTAAACATGTATCTAATCCTACAGTTGTTAAGCTGTCAAATTCCCGTTGGAATTTATGGCTATCTGATCAAGTAAGGGAGGGCTGGATAAAATCTCACCTGAGGTGTTGAGGAAGTGCACGTCTAAGAGAAAACTTTATTCCTAGTTCTAAATAGTATTCTGGTACTGTGTAAGCTTTTGGTTATTTAGTGGTTAAAGTGTTTCCTCCCATTTTGACAGTGAATTGCTGTATCTGTTTAATTTTCCTTGGATCATTTCCTGTTCACAAAAGACTTAAGATAAATTCTCAGCCTTTCTAGTAAACACTCAATAGATAGGAAGTTATAGCTTCATAATAGACCACATCCATGTGGATATCTGTAAACATCCTTTTTACATCCCTTTTTTTGGAGATTTATGCACTAGTCATTCCTGCTACAATGCTTGCTTTGTGTGACAGTGTGGCTATGCAGTGCGTGTAAGATAGGAACCTTCTGACTGTCAATGCACCAAACTGAAGTTATACAGAGAAGGTGTATTAGTTTGAATGTTAAGGTATTGTATGTAGCCTAAAAAGTAAACAGCATAACCTGATACGGATTGTTTTATGCCCAAAGGAAGAACTTTGCACAAACACAAAAATTACCTAGTGCCCTGGAAATATTTTTTGCTTTTGTTATCACTTTGGAAAATATTAGTATCAGGCGTGGAATAAGTTGACCATAGATCAAACACCTCTAGTGTTTGAAACCTGAAACGCAGCGAATTTCGTGCTGAGTTGGTAGTCCTGTCCATAAGGTGATCAGAGTATTTTCCTAATTTACAGCTAGTTCTTTGCACATTCAAGAATATCAGTCTTAACTGATTAGGTCTCCAACTCATGAAGTTTCATGCATGAGGTTCCTACCACAGTGGGAATCCCATCCCGCTCCATGTCATGAGCTCCAGGAACCTCAGCACCTCAGCAGTGAGTACCTCCGGGTCTGGGAGCCCATGGCTGAACCTGGCCTGCCTGCCTGCCTGCTGAACCTGGCGTGCCTGGTCCTGGTCCAGAACAAACACCACTAAGTAGCTGAAGGGCTTGTGCTTCCCATTAGACCTCCCAATGAGGTATACAGGCAATAAAATTCTGTCAAGCTCAGTGGAATGCACCTCTTCAATGCTTATGGATCAAGACGAATAGAAATTACCTCAGTCCAGATTAACATTTTCTGTACCTTTTAGCATGATTTCTCATCCTTATTTGGTTCAAAAGTTGAGATTTATTTCCAAGGAATTCACTTGTGTGTGTACATAATATATTAATGATTTCATCATCTGCTTTCTTGTGGTTACTGACTATGTTATAATGGCTCCTAGGAGAAATGCACAAAAAATTCTGCCTGAAATTGTTTCAATTAAGACTTCAAGGCCTGAGAACTGGGAGGGCCTTGGTTTCTAAATCCAGATGCCTTGCTGTTGACACTAATATTTTTAATTCCTCTTCTAGCTAATTTGGCAAAGTGGTGGTGAGGCTATTTTCACTAAGAAACTTCCAAATCCTGTCAATTTTAGGTGTCTATTTCCTTTTCCGCTGTGACTTCTAATCTCATTTAAGAGTCCATAAGTAAGTGGCAGCCTCAGAGGCGGCTGATGTAACTTCTCTGGAGCCCAACAACATCACTCTCGAGGCAGCCACATCCCCTCATTTCAGCTCAGAAACGTGACCGTTGCTTCTGCATCTCTCCTTTCTCATGGTAGCCAAAGAGCAAAGGAGTGTGCTGCCTTCGTCCCGACTGAACTGAGATTGTGAATTCAGCATGTCTGAAGCCTGAGGAGCACTACTTCCTTGCATCTGCTGAAATTCTCTGATTATTTTTTTATTATTATTTTTTTTAATATCTGCACGGTCCCTAGGAAGACTAACTAGGACATCATCTCAGGTCAGGCCTTACTGTGCTGCTGCAATGCAAACCAAAGGAGATAACTTCTTAAGCCTATATGCCATGAAAACTACCTTTGTTCGGAGAGCTCTCTCGAATATCAGATTTGTCTGCTTTTCTGTTCTAATCCTGTTTCACTTTCATGCTTGTAGCCTGTACAAAATTATATTTCTGCATGTCTGCTCTGTATTATTGGATGTTTGAGGAAATAGCAAGTATCACTTTCCCAAAACCTCTTGGACAGCTGGCGTAAGGAAGGAAATGGCCTGATTTGTGTATTTGAATTACTGACACGGTCTCCGAATACCTCAGATTGCCAAGTCAGGAAAGTCTTTGCAATGAAAATGGTTTCAATGAAATCAGTATTTCAGACAGTTAATTCTCTTAAACAGTTAAACTGTGCAAAATCACAGCTATCTACTCCTATCTGATGGATCTAATGTTATTGATGAGTTAGGAGTTTGGTCTTTTAAAATTGAATTCTGTCTGTCCTTTCCCTAAAGTATGCTGTAATGCAGAGTGTCATGTTGTTTGTGTTTATCAAGAATTAGCATTTTTTTCACGTTTTGTGCTTTCCAGGATCCGAAAGACATACAGCTCGTTGGGGTTTTTTTCCCAGATAGTGTTCCATTTTTATTTCTGCATGAACTAGCAGCTAAAGAAGGTTCTACAACTCTCCCATTTCCTAGCCTCATTTGGTGCTTGGAAAAAGGAATCGAATCTAAAGCTAGCCTGGCTTTGCCACCGTTGCTTGCTCTGACATTGGCAGTCCTACACATCCTGTTATGTTCTTTCCTTAAAACAACCAATCACTAATACCATTTTCTATTTACTTGAATACTATTAAGTATAATGCAAACTGCATAAAGACTTAGAGACCAGTATCCCATAATCAGAATAAGTTAAAAAAAAAAAGGCACTGAAAACTTCATTTATGAGGTGATTCCTTGGGTATTTTCCATCTTGAAAATAAATGACTCTGCAGCTTGTATTACATGAGTCTATTAATAATTTAGCCAGCTTTTGATGAAGTACCACAGGATACTGATCGACTACCTTAGAAAAAGCTGGACACAGAGCTGTTACAGTAACCAAGGTCTTGCCCCTACCTGAAAATAATACTGTGTTGTTGCATGGTTTAGTAGAAATTATAGTGAACATGGTTTTGCACGTGCCTATATTAACTGTTAAGTTGAAGCTGCCATCAGCATGTTCAGTCCTGTGAAGTCCAGCTGATGTGTTGAAATAGTAATATGCTGGGTAATACCTACTCATGCTTAAAGATGCTCCTTCCTGTGTGGTAGCATTCACTGTAACTCTCCTGTGCTGAAGTGGGAGACTTTGGTCTACAAGGTGTCACTCTGTCACCCCTACTGAACACTAAACTGTCTCCTTCCCACGCAGTATCACTTGTACAGAGTTGCTTCTCCTCTGTCTGTTGGCATAACTGTAGCACTAGTTCAGATGCAAGCATGTGACTTTCCAGTTGCAGATGACTTATTTGCTGTAGAAAATCCTGTAGCTCACTTGTGTTGCAATGTCCACTGTGCAAACCATCAACAAAAGTTCCGAAGAAACTACTTGTATTCAGTTTACTGGAGAAAAAGAGAAGCATGTCAGAGATCATTTCTGTAGAGCTGCTATCGTACACACAGCTCTGCTACTGACTGTTGAGCAAGTCCACAGTAGCTACACGTAGAGGTGGACTTGGAGGGGGTAGAGGTGTAGAGGAAGCGCTGGAATAAAAGCTCCGATCTCATGGCACATGGTCAATATCTGAACTGATCATATATCTCTGTCTTCTGGAGTGACTGCAGAGCAAGAGATGATGGAGCTGAAAGCAGCAACTCCTAACTAGAAAAAAACCTAGATTGCTGAAGAGTATTAAGTGACTGTTTGTAGGCAGAGCTGTGTGAAGACATATCTGCACATAGGAATTAATACTGACTACCAATTTTTAAACTGTAAAAGGAAACCGGTGGATAAATGATAAAGATTATCTGTTTCTGTGAAACAGTTCTCGCTGCTAAGCGTGAAGGGAGTTAGCTGCCATTAACCTCCTGCGTAGGAGCTTATAACTGATGGTGCAATAACCGTAGCTATCTTGGGAATCATGTGGCCTTGAGGAAAAAGAGGTAATTGCTTCATGGCTTTGGCTTTCCCTCTGTGCAGTGGTGCCTTTTGCGGTGCTGCTCAAGAATCTGCTGCTGGGATGTGAAGAAAGAGGGCCGTTTGGTGTCCAGTGCCTTGGCCGCACAGACCACTGTCCCATACTTGAGATACGCGTTGCAAGGCAAGCCAGCTTGGGCATTGGCAGGGACACATTTAGTGCGTGACTAATCTGAGAGCAAATTAGGTTCTTACTCTGACTGTGCAAATGTGTGTCTTGTGGGACTTTCATATGAGCTTTTAAGAATCCATTCTTCTCCAACTACCTCGCCCCATACCAGGCTTCCTAAGAAATAAGGATGCTTATGATATTAATCTCTATTTATGGGGCATCCAAAGGTGGTGCCATCATAAAGTCACCTGTGCTTCTTAGGGCTATTGGAGAAAACTGCCTGCAAAAATCCAGCCTCGTCCGAATGCCAAGTTGTATACCTGAGGTAACTAATCACTTTTTAAAAATCAAAAATAATAATTTTCGTTAGAAGTCTACTTCTTTAGTGGTTTCGAGCTATTTTGTAGAATGTTTAACTTCTTATTTGTACAGACCTCAAAGTGCTTCATAGACTGGGTATGCTTTGCTAGCTCAGAATAAAGTCATTTCACATCAACTTTTTAAGTAGGATTTTATTAAGAGTAGGAGATACTCATAAATTTTCCATTTGAGGCTCTGAGGAGGCACTAGACCAGCAATTTTTAACTGTGCAAAGTGCTGTTTCCCCAGGATATATACAGTGAATAGGTTTGGGTTTAGGTTTTTCTGTTGTTTTTTAAATTCTGCCATGTAGCCTTATAGGCAAACTGAAGCCTTGAATTTTTATTATCTCATGTGGATGAGGAAATGCACATGTGTGAAATCCCAAATTATTTGCTCTTTTTCAATATTGGCCTTGAGAGCTGGGCAAACACGTGCACTGGGGAGTCTTTGGATACTTAATGGCGTGTTTTCCTTTTTGGGTACTCTTTTCTATTAGAAATGAGATGGTCAGATGCTTTCAGTGGCATCTTGGTGTCAACAGAAATCTCCCGTGAAACAGCAATCCAGTAAAGCTTTTGAAACTGGAAGCTCTTTTCTTTCATGAGATACCTGGCCCAACTTACTAAATTACAGGTAAGAGAGCATTGTGTTGCTAAAGTTGTTAGTGCCCTTGGTGAGTCCTGGCTTATTCTTCCTTTTCCTCTGTTGTCCTATAAACACACAGCTGGGGGAAGTGGCAGTGGGCATCTGAGGTACCGCATAGTATCTGGGAAGGGAATGGATTGAACAGTTTTTCTCCCTTTTTCTCCTAAAGAAATGCTGGTCCCTAACAGTTTGTCCAGGTGTCTACACTTGCAAGGAAGGAAACTTCATTTTTTCTTTTCCCAGTGAAAGGTAACTGGTAGCTGCTGTTCCTCTGTCTCCAGCACCATGCTCAGGTAATCATTAGCACCTAAATTCCCCACCGCAAAACAAGTGGGGTTGTTTAGTGAGTTGCCATCCCCATTGGTTGCAGAAGCCTGCTCAAGTACTACCTCACTTAGTTTTGTATGTTCCGCTAAAGATGGCAAGGCCTAAAGGAGGTTATTTTTGGGTGCGTTGAGGAACCTTTAGAGTGACCACAGAAACAAACAGCACGTGCGCACACTGACCTTGCTGTTACGGAGTGATCTTCCTCTCCCAAGCACGCATGACTAATCACAGCTACAGAATGCTGCAAGGAGGTGAGCTCAAAGGGAAAGAGAAAGTGGACCGACACAGACGTTTCGCAAGCTGAGAGCTGAATGGTCATCCGTGTCAATCAGGTTGCAAACAATGAAAGCTGCTGTGTTTGCCTAAATCTAATAGTTGCTTGCAATTGTGTTTAGCTGTCTGCATAGGTGTTTCTAATGCAGATTACATTCAGAAATACAAATGCTGAATATTTAAAATCCTTCTTTTTCAGTCGCTTATGCATGCCACAGACTTCCTTATTTTCTATTTAAATAAGAATCATGATCAGGTTATTTTGCTGCCTTCGCTTTCGTGGAAGTAAGAACACAAAGTTGAAGGAACAGGTGATTACTCAAAATGTTGTTGGCTTCCTTATTAAAGTTGTAGGGCTAAAGCCAAGGAGGTGCTTAAGGAATTAAACTGACATTGAATATGATCTAAAAGCCACATTCCTAAATACCTTTTTTGGATTTGTCCCCAAGTCTTTTAACAACAGTTGCCATCTTCGCAATTTGAAAACAGCTGAGAAAGCTACTAACTGTTTTTCTGTGTGAAAGCATAAAGATGAGAGCAGAAGAGTGCAAAAATTAAAAGGAAGCCATGAATTGTTAGACTACTTTTTACTACCCTGAGGTGAAGCTCTCCCTACTTCTTGCCCAGAAGCCTGGGGGACAAAAGAGGAGGTGAGGCCAGAGTCCGCGTTCTCAGCAACACAGGCTTCCTCTCAAAGCTCCGTGCGGTCGCCTGCCTCTGTAGAGCAGTGCGGCGAGAGCCACTGCTAGCGCCGGTCACTGGTGTTTGCAGAGGGGACTTGCAGCTGACACAGCCTGCAGCAGCAGTCACCCCTCCACAGGGATGTAGTCCAGAGGGATGTGCCAGCTGCTCCCTCCTCAGAAGCCACCTACTCCCCTGAAGAAGCGAGTAGCGGTTTTGGAGCAGGAATGAGTACTTATGTGGAAGAAAATGGTGACATGAAGTAGATGATGCTGTAATTTCATCTTCAAGCAATTGCTTGTGAAAGCACTCGTACCCACCTAGGGGGGCTCTGCCTTCCCCCGTGGCTTGACCACAGTCTGGGCATTTCTTGCTGGGTGAGGTTCTGCCTTGTGACCATTCTGGGCATATGCAAGGAGATAACTAAGACTCCAGCACTTGTGTCTTAGTTATGAGGTGTGCAGACCTGGAGGGACTCTAAAAAGTCCCACCACATCTCCCAGAGAAGAGACTGGCTTTGGTGCTTCCAGAACCCATGTACATTTTTGACCTGCTGGTTTTCATACCTGCTACCAGCGGTGCCTCCCTGCCCTGGTCCCCACCAAGGGAGCACTGGGCACTGCTCTGCTGAACCACTTGTAAAGCAGATGCTACCGGTGGCAAGCTGCTTGTGCCACTGTGTGAGGGAGGAGCGTTGGTGGTGATTTTTGGAGATACTTCCCCCCCGCTCTCTACCTTCTTCACTGTACTGGAGGTTCCCTCCAGTAACTGGGCAGCATCACCTGGCATTGACTTACACTGAAATTACATTTCCTTCATGTTCTGTTAAGGACTTCCGTCTGCTGGTAGTAGGTTTTTACCCCATACTTCTCCCTCCACAGTTTAATGTTTCTTCTGAGGTTCCTACACAGGCATGAATGTTTGATCCACTCTCAACCTGCCTCCTGGTGTGTGTGTCCTCTTTAGTTCCTCTCCCACTGCTTGGGTTTTTGTATATAATGTTTCTATTGAAGTGTTGGAAGAGGAAAGGGATGACAAAAAAAATCTTCTTTATTCATTTTTTTTTAGTTGCATTCCTTTCAATATCTAAAATATTCTGACTCAAAAGAGGACCATTTAATTTCATCCTAATACTGGCATCTGTGAAAAAAATCAATCAGTCAAGAAAAGTCTGGGCAAAGGTGATGCTTTGTGCATGCTTTTCCAGAGCACCCTCCAGCAAGCCGAGTCTCTCCCCTCTGAAGACCAGCTGTCAGGCAGGCAGAAGAGGCTGAGGCTGGGCTGCCTGTCTGTAGTCCCTGCTGAGAGCCCCTGGGCCTGCCCTGGGGGCGTGCGTGGGACCAGGTCCTGCTGTCACCTCCTCAGTCAGCCGTGCTCTGAGCGATGGTGCTGATGGGTGAGGGGTGTTCCCCAGCTGGGCATGGACCTGCTACGGGTGCGCTCTGGCTTTGGAGCTGGAGAGCAGCATCCCTGGCAGAGATCATCGCCTGATCAAGGGGGGCATCTGGAGAAGCACCCGGGTTTGCTTTTCCAGTATGTGCTGGGGTTTGCTTGTGTTCAGAGTTTTAGGCTCATTTTCTTTCTCTTTCAAGAGTTTGCATTGCCTTGGGATTCAGACCACTGTGGTAGCCTTAAGGTGAAATGAAAGGTTGCAGTTCATGTCTGAGGTTTTCAAACAATAAGTCTAACTGATTGGTTTGTCCCTTTTATCTTTTCAAAGGCCTGCAATAGATTTTCACTCAGGTGTCGTAATTCATGTTAGAAGAGAATACTTGTGATTTTCTGAATGCAGCTTTTGTGGTGGATTCTGCTACCCCCTGAAAAGGAACCTCTTCCATTTTTACTGACAGTAGGAAGCAGCTGTACGTGCTTTGTGTTTTTTCCCTGTCTGTGGTAGCCTGCTTCTGTAGAAATGAGTGGGAATTTTCCCATTGATGGTGGCAGGAGACATGACCGGACAAACGCAAAGCTTCTGTGCTAGAAGTCCTTAGTGGTGTTGGTCCTTTGGTTGTAAAGCATCTGCCTTTGCCCCTGTGAAGATCCTACTCCATAAAAACCTTGGCAACGAGAATGGTGACTTCTGGATGCAGAACAATGATAAAAAGCTCATTTCTCCTCTGTGGCAGAGACTTTGAAACTGCTGGTACGCAGACATTATCGTTAGAAATAATAGAGGGTATAAAAACCTGCACGAGGGGAAAGCCACACATAGCTGATGACTATTTGCATCATCTGAACACTCAATGGCATGAAGTGGACTTAGCAGAAGCAAAAAACATCAGGAGCAGTGAAGGTTTGGCTGAAAGTGGGCATAGCACTCTGACATTCCAGAGATTTAGTACCTGTGATTTAACCTGCTCAGCTGACCCAAGTCTAAAGGATAGAGTTACAGCTTTTTAATGCAATGTGGAAGATCAGTTTTCAGGTTTAAAAAAAAAAATATAAAAACTATCTTTTTTTCTTGCTAGTATTCATTTATTGTCAGTTTATTTTGTGCCTGTGGATGTGTTTAGTAAAAATTGTGCATCTGACAGAGGAAAAATATAGAACTTTTCAAAGTTCATCTGCGAAGGCACTTTATTGTGGCTTACTGAATGTAAAGGGCTAGTAAATAAATTCAGTCATTCGGAGTCTAAAGAGGCTGATATTTCCGTTTGCCCAGAAATCATGTTCTTTTAAGTCTGAAGCTTGAAGAAAGGTTATTTGCTGTGTTTTGTATATACAAGCAAGTACAGGAGACCTAATAGGACTGTCTGTGCAAGATGTGTCAGCTGGAGCATTGCTGTATTCATCTTCAGTGCCAAGCAACTCCAATTACTCTTTGGTCAAACAAACTTTTTATTCATTGATGTGCAGTTGTTTGCTAGAGCTATTTGCAGTCATGTGGCAGAGGGGGCACAATTAATACATTGTAAAAATGATTTTATTTTTTTTTAATGTTGTATGCTATGGAGATGTAACGGAGCCCCACTGGCAGTGATCTGAGGAGCAGTGCAGGGTCAGGATGACGATTTGCCAGATCATAGTAGAGCACTTGAAATTCTCCAACCGGCAAGAAGGAGAAAATGTGCATGAGAGAGCCTGTGGGAACTGTGTTTTGGTTCAGCAGCGTCCGTTAACATTGTCAAGCTGTCTGTCTCAAACTGTTAAGACTGATAAACTGCCGGTAATTATCACTTAGAAAATTATCAGCTGCCAAGACCATCACGCACGTCACATGTGTTGGTTGGACTGGTTTGAAATTACTTTGCTTTAAAAAAAAAAAGAAAAAAAGAAAAAAAAATTCTTGAGCCTGCATTTGCTCCAAGAATAGCATGGAGTTTTGACACCTAACAGTTGGTGCTGGCAGTAGTTATTTTTGTTGTTCGGAGTAGGCTTAGGGGATGCTTTCTTGGAGTGCGTCACTACTGCTGTTTACCTTTCGGGTAACAGGGCTACCGAGACCTCTGAATATTCGCAGCAAATCCAAACAAATAACTGAAGCTAGTGGGATCCCCCTTTCCTTTCCTTCCTTACTTGTGACACTGGACAGAGAGAGAATTAAAAATACCAGTTGCCAGAAGGAAAACTTTCTTATTTTGCAGTTGATTTCCTGCCACTGTAAAGAAACGGATTCAGAGTGGAAGGGCTGAGCAGGGCAGGGCAAGAGCTTAGAAGCAGCTTTGGCTGCACACCATCATCACTTGATCTCCTCCCAACCCTCCCAAGCATAGATACCTCATAGATCCCATACATAACTCCTGTATGTAGAAACCATGGCTTGAGGCAGAGCGAATGTCATCCACGTCCTCCTGAAGGAATCTGGATGCAGCCATGACTGAGAGCTAGAGAAGATACAGACACAACCGTATCACGCAGCCATTGCTGGGAAAGGAGATGGTGGTGATGAAGAGGCCTTGCAGAAACTTACATGATGTTTTTCATAGAGATATGTTACTTTATCGGTCTTCAATGAATAAGTTGGTGCAAAGTCTCCGAGTCAGTGACCTGTGAGTCGAAGGACTCCCAAGTTTGAGTTGTCAGAGGGCCCAAGAAAATATCACTTACAGTTTAGCTTACATTTTAGCGAATGTACCTTTCTGCTTATGTTACGTGCAAGAATGTAAAAACTTTGGGTGTGTTCTGCTTTTCCCTCTGGGGTGTGGGTCAAGACAGGTCTTCTGGGGTGACATAGCCAACCTCCGAAGACGCAGCTCGCACTCGCTCTCCTGCACGACTCACCCGCTGCTGTTTCAGAACTTAACACAAAACATTTTGGAGTGATGGGTTTTAAATTCTGGTGTCTCCAGGACCCAGCGGTCAGAGCAAGGTAACCAACAGGCAAATCAGTTGAGCTGAGGTAGGGAAGAATTGCAGCAGAACAGCTTTGTGTACCTAAGGGATGGGAACAGCTCAGGGCTTTTCTTCACCAGCAGTGCCAGTTTGTATTGGGTCTGTACCTTTACAGTAAGTGGTGTCATGTATCAGCTTAATCTAACACTTCATGGAATATGGAAGGAGAAATTACTCTTTTCAAATAATACTTCAAGAACCATGAAGTAAGATGCTTGCTTATGACTTGGAGAGTACCAGATGTGTCATGACGAGAAAACAAAAATGTATTTCATTGCATTATTTCATCCATGTGAACACTTTACTGTGTCTAATTCTGTTAATCTAAAATTGTAAACAAACTTACCCTGATATAATCTAGTTTTCATTATAGACACCAAATGCTATTATGTTGGGCAACAAATTGGCTTAAGATAATTCTGTTTATATTTTAAAGAAGTCTCATGATATATGTATACCCTATAGCTTTTAGAGCTTTATTTTCAGTTCAGAGTTCGTATTAGTCTAATTTAGGTTTATTGGTACAATCATTAGATTTAAGATACCCCTTTTTTCTAACCAACAAAGAGTGTCAGTGTGAGATACTGGAAAGCAGCAGTATGAGGTAACCAATTATGAGGGATTTTATTGCAAAGCTGTTGATGGATGAGATTTAGGGGCAAGGGTATGCAGTGACAGCCTGTGTTTTGTCTAGAGTTTGGAAGGGGCAGGGGACAGTGAGAATATTGAGGGGCTCAAGTGGAAAAAGTGAGGTTATTTTAGTCTGAGATAAAGCTTTTGCCAAAATGTAAAAACTTCTGTAGACCAGAAATCTTTTTTTTTTTTTTTCTTCTTTCTTCTCTCTCTCCACCAGTCAGGTCTAAACTGTAATCTCTGAGCAGAGTGGTACAGATTTTTTGCCAAGTAGCTCTGGTCTCACGATTTAAAGGCCCAGCAGCAGAACTCCCCTGGATATGGGTGTAGAGAATTAATTACATCTTATTTGTGGTAATACTTAAGCAGAAGAAAAGAGGGAGAGCTAAGTGGAAATCTTTGTCATGTGGTTTGTCTGTTTGCACGTGCATGTTTTAGTTTCTGATTTATTTGTTTATCTACTTTTTTTTACTTTGAAACAGCGAATCTGCTCCGTTTTGCTTTTTTCCCAAAACCAGCTCTTTGTTTTATTAAGAGAAGTCACGTGCCTGCAATTTGCTCAGCTTCTTGTCTGAGTGAGCTTGTAGAAATGATTTATGAAGCTTGGATGGTAGGCAGACTGTGGATCTGGGTCATTTGTAACAAGTAGGTGAGATTTTGTGTGACAGTTTTGCGGACTGCTCAAAACCCTGATGAGGTGTGCGCTATGTGCAGTCAGGATTAAAGTACATCTGCTTTCATTGCAGAGACCGTACGAAACGTGAAGATCTGTGAACATGCTCTAGTTTGGGATCTTCTAAAGGGCTGGCTGGGAAAAGACCAGATTCTCTCCCACCTGGTTTGTCCCTGTGCTGTTTCAAGGAACTCTAGTCTGCCTTAGGTGTACTCAGTTTAATGTTGGCCAAGAGCCTGTAGTTGAGCGCGTGGGGCTTGAGGAGCCTGGGAAGCACGGTCCATCCCAGCTATGCCCGTCCGTCAGCAGGACGGGCACAGCTTGGAGCTGCGAGCAGTGGGCCGTGGCATGGGCAGCTCTTTCACTGTGGCTGCCCAACCAAGGGGCTGGGGAAGAGCGGTGGGACCACGCAGGGGCTCCAGCCATGAGTGACCTTTTGTGCCGACGGCACAGGGAGACCTTATCTCCAGTGTAACTGGAGGTGGCGGGGTGTATGTCGGGGAGCAGCTCCCCTTTCCCCGTGCCCCCCTTCGCCCATGCTTTTAGAGTAAAGAGGGGGTTTCTCTGGTTAGAAAGCTGCGTTTCATGAGGACAGGAACCAAGAGACAGTTCATTTCTATGGAGAAATGCTATAAATAGCTTGCTCTGTTAACATAAATTCTTTCACTAAGTGAATCCTACAGACGGGGATTTGTTCCAAGCCTACAAAACGCTTTGTACGCCCTTGTCACTCTGTACGTGCTTGTTCAGACACCGGCACTTCCCCCCCCCTCAAAATGAGAGGTAAGCCTGACTCTTGCGGGGTGACACTGCTCCGTTGGTGGAGCGAGGGAGTTGGCCTGCATGAAAAGACCCGTTACGGCTTTCATGTTTTACATCACTGATTGCAAAAGGACTGCTGGGCGTTTTTAAGGCAAGTGGGGCAGAACTTGCTGAAGTCCACGCTCGCGGTGTTTAAATGTGCAACCAGGCTGCAGCGTTTTCTACTGCCCTGCTCTCTGTTAACGCTTGCAGTGGGCCTGGGCCAGGAGCTGTAGCTGCTGCACGCCTTGAGAGCTTCACGGGGCTTTTAGGAAGCTGGTGACTTCTCCACTGTGAATCCTAAAGTGAGAAAGAGCTTGCCCAGGAGGAAAAGGTCTTCTGTTACACAGAATCACAGAATCACAGAATGTTTGGGGTTGGAAGGGACCTCTGTGGGTCATCTAGTCCCACCCCCCTGCCGAAGCAGGGTCACCTACAGCAGGCTGCACAGGACCTTGTCCAGAGAGGGAGACTCCACAACCTCCCTGGGCAGCCTGTTCCAGTGCTCCGTCACCCTCAAAGTGAAGAAGTTCTTCCTCCTGTTCAGACAGAACTTCCTGTGCTTCAGTTTGTGCCCACTGCCCCTTGTCCTGTCGCTGGGCACCAGTAGAGCAGTGGGAACTCTGTGAGCATAAATGGTCCCAGCTGTATGATACTCATCTGTCGCTCTGCAGAACTGCAGCTTTTTATTTTCTTCCTCTTACATAGTCCTGGTACTGGAAGTCCTCTCTCTGGGAGAAAATTTTCTGCTTCCGTTTGAACATGTTTCTGCATTTAACTAGCTGATGCTCAGTCCACATCCCTGTTGAAATTTTAGCAGAGCTGAAAGATGTGACCCAGAGGTGTCTGTCTGGAAAAGGGAAGTGATGTGAAACTCAGGCAGTTTATAAAACGTGTATTTATGAGGAAGCATGCTCTCTCCTACTTTCTGCCTTTTTTTTAGATGCATCTGTCCGCTTGTGGAGACTGTACTGTTTCACTACCCATACTCATGTATGACAAGTTCAAATACAATTCTCTTTCTTGATACCCTTTTGTGCATGAGGTCCTTCAAAGTACTTGCTATAGCTGTATGTCCATGTAGGTGGGTTAAAAGCAGAGGAAGCAGTGGATGAGCACGTGTGTAACGTGGGGAGAGGAAGGGGACCATATAAACTGGTTGTCATCCAAGGTGGATACTGCAGTGCGTGGTGAGAAGGGTGTGTTGGCGGCAAGGTAGCGTTTCTGCTTTGGCTGTCCAGTGCCAGTGGCTTTGCAGGACTGTCATAGTCCCAAATTCTGTTGACACTTTGCCTTTAGATGTAAGAGCGTATGCGACAAAAATTCACTTGACATTTTGGGCATGTACAGTTTGGTTTTAAAGTACAACTATTGATTAGCTGTTGTTGATGATGTTCACTGTTGAAATCTTCACAATTGGCCCTTGCAGCAGCTCCGAGATTGTGCAAATGGTTTTTGGAGGGCAAATTAATTAGCTTATTTGCATACTCAAAAGAAAAAGAAAAAAATGTCTTGCTTCTTTGTGGCTCTCAGGCACAGATCCCTCCTTTTTTCCATAGGATTGTTATGGATATGTACTTCCAGGGATTGTACCGTCAGCCTGTACCATTCATGCATTTTGCAGAGTTCATAATCGAATGCGTTCGCGGCTGCAAGTGGCACACGTGCTGCTCTGAATGCTCCTTCTCAGATGTCTCCTGCTTCTGGTAACCCACATTCTGCAGCTGGAGGCTGCGCTCCGCGCACCGCATGAATGGCGCGGCTTGTGTTTCAGCGGGGCGCAGGGAACTCCATTCTAGGTCAGAATCAAATGTGACATTTCCTAAACGCGCGAGTCCAAGCTAGTCACAGCACGAAAAAGCGGAGCCTGTGAGTGCTTTCTGTGTGTTGTTTCTCAGCCATTTAGGGTCTGTTTTACTGGAGGAGGTTGAATGTGCTTTAATAATCCTGATTACACCTGCAAAACTGTGAGGAGGGAGAAGATAAACCACAACCACCTCGTCGCTTGGGGGTACAAAAGATTTACCCTTGCAGAGCCAAAAATCCCCTTTTTGTGTTCCCGGGTGAAGGCATGCAGTTTATGGCTGGTGGCCTAGATAAGACCTGCCAGCACAGCTCCTGAAACCAGCAGCCCACTCCTCCCTGCCCTGCTCTTCTTCCCCAAGGTCCTCTCAGGCACAGCGAGAGCAGGCAGTGACCCAGATGCGCTGCTCTGAAAGTGCCATTCGCTTCCAGCACTCAGCGTGCCGGCAGATTTGACACATGGCTGCACACGCATCCGTCACTGGACCAAAATACACATCCCTGGTGCGGCGAGGGGTGTTGTATCAGCTAAGGGGCTGCTGACAGGGCCGGTGGCTGCTCGTGCGTCCCGTGAGGTGTGTGGCAGCGTGGGACGCCTGCCCTCCCAACGTGGAAGGATTTGCCAAGCCGCAGGATGCGGAAGCTGGATACAACAGTAATTTTTAAATGGGGTTTTTTTTGACTGCTTAAACTTTCCAGGGGGTTAAGTCAAGCGTTTTGCTACTATGTGCTTTGTTACCTGTCATGCTATGTAAAAGAAATAAGGGGGAAGACCTTTTTCCACTTCTGTTTTTGGCAGGGAGCGCAGGGCTGTGTTCTTTCTCTTCTCCTATTCTTCTGACTACAACTTTATTTCAGATTCCTTTGCCCACAGACAGAACTATTACTGAACTATTATGTAAATATCTATTTATATACAAATATATCTATGAAAATTAACATAGATGTGTAGATACACATATATACAATTCTCAGGACTGGAACATGAAACTAGTCCTGTCTCTCCTTGTCGAAGCTATAACCTCAATTAGTCTTTCTTCACCTCTTTGTGGATACCAAGCCACCAAGTCTCATTCAGCATAGCTAAACAGATATCCATTGACACATCCCTTCCTCCCTCCACCTGCAGCCCTCCCCATTATCTTCTGCCTCTGTTGCCACGGACGCCACCAGTGTCCCTCAGCCAGGCCAAAATCTGTCCGTCTCCCAGTTCCCTCTGTCTGTCCTCCGAGATCGGCAGATTCTTCCTGCATGCTGTCTCTTAAGTAATGCCCTGTGCTGTCCAGACCATGCAGCTGAAATTCACATCTAAGTGCTCGTTTGATGTCTGGCCTCTTAGAATTATAATTCTGTCTGTCCGGAATGTCTTCACAAAAGGAGTTTTTTCAGCTTTCTCATTTTTTAACAGCGTAACCTGATCTATGGGTTCCTTTACCCGCCTCCCTCTTTATTCAGCACAAGGTGCTTGTCTTCATCACCGAAGCCTCTCGCTCCCTCTCTGCTTTCCGTCTGTCAGCCAGTTCCAAGAGGGCTCCTCCAGCCGCCCCTGATGCCAGTCTCTCTAGTGAGCCTGAGTTGCTTTCTAACAAGCAGTTACGGGTTTTCTGCTGACCTAACCCACCTTGTTGATGTTGGCAGGACTACTTTCTTCAGGTGTCCTTTAGGACTCTCCTTTAAAATACTCTTCTTTCGCCCCCCACCCGGAAAGTGGGTGACGCAGAGTCCCTTCCTTAGGCAGTTCACCACCCATCTTTTGCTTTCGGAGTGCAGCACTTCTGTTGTGTGAATAGTAAGCCCTCGTTGGAGGAATTTTAGACCTTATTGAAATTAAGGCCTTAAACAGCATCTCCTGTTATTGCAGGCTTTTAAAAATAGGCTCAACATGCATGGTAATAGCAGAATTGTAACCATGGCGATGCATGAAAGGCAGAGTTTGCAGGCGGGGGTCTCTTGTTAGACCAGCTGGCGTGGCAGAGGGCTGGACCAGGGCGACGCAGGGGTGAGATTTCAGGCTAAGGAAGGGACTTGGACCCCAAAACATATCTGTTTTCCCCCAGCTGCATCAGGTGGCCTAATAAAAACATCAGTGCAGTTGATTCTGCCTTGAGCGGGGAAGCAGCCTAGATGGTCATTCAAGGTCCCTTTTAATCCCGTGGCTCAGTTTTGATAGGGAGAGCTGATGTCTCCTTCTCTGCATGCTGTGCGTTCAAGCATATGCTGATCTTCTGCTGATACCAACAGAAGGTCTGTGGATATCAAGAAACCAGAATATCCTCATTAAGGATCTGCTCGGAGGATGTGAGAGTAATGTATTGCTCTTTGAGCGGAGGCTGACTTTGTGCAGCAATAAAACACAAATATTAAACAGGAAGCCAGTGACACTTCTGAAACATGCCCGAGACAGTAATCCAGATGCTGTTTGGGGATATAGTATAGCCCTTAAGCCTCATGTCTATGCTGCTTCTTTTTTTTCCTTTTTAATACTGTGTCTGCATAGTTGGGGGTGGGGGGGGCGTAGCAAGAGAAAACCCAGATTTTTTAGCCTGGTTTCCTGAGGAAGTGAGGGTTAGGCTGTTAACTCGGTGTGTCTGCGCGCCAGTCCTCCTCTTCATAACTTCGCAGACTGTCTCCATCCAGGGAGGGGGCCTCAGGGGCAACATCAGGCTTCCCGGTCCTTCCTCCAGTGCATTCGCTGCTGCGAGGAGCCAGGCTGGGTACTGGGTGGCAGGGGCTGGGTGCTGCGGCTGGCCGGTGGCTGCACCAAGGCTTGCCCAGCAAATGTGGCCTGGCACTGGGCACCCCGGGGCGTGGGGGAACCTGGAGCGCTGGGACGCAGCCCAGGAGGAACTCGCATTGTCAATTTAGCATCACGAGCTCAAACGAGCTGGAAATCCAGTTTCATTAGTTCCACTGCTCAGGAATTTGCTTAATCTTGAAAAACAAAAGACAAAAAGTAGGAGAGGGGCTTATACTGAATAGTAATGATATTTTAAATCCATAGAATATTTCAGCAAAATAAATGCATTTGTGTGGCTTTTTTATTGCAAAGAGGTTTATATTAATGTAGCGCAATCCTGGAATTACATGAACCTTGTGTTTATTCAGGTTCACACTGGGACACTCGCTTTCTAAGGGGAGACCTAATGTATTTAAGGGCAGCGTGGAAGAATAAAGACTTGATCCTGCACTCGAGGCTGCAGCATTATGTCACTGCAAAATCTTTCCATTTGTACTTCTAGCGTGTTGTCCTGAGAATTTAATTTCCTGTTTTTCCTTATGGCAGAGTCTTTTTGTGGAAGCCACCAGAGAGCTAGGGGTTTTTTGGAAAGTAAAGTGTCAAAATGCAGTGACTTTTTTGGGTTGTTCTTTTTTTTTTTTCCCTTCCCTGGATGTAAAACCCACCAACATGAAATCTCATCATTAAAATAAGTAAACAAATAATGAGGTAGCATGAGAGACAGCCCTCTTTTTTACCACTTTTCCTTACCCTCAGGCCATTGGTGATTTTTCCTAGGTTTTCCAATGATGCTACTCAGATTAAAAACTCTTGCTCCCTTCTGCTTTGTGTTGTATGACAACCAAGGACCTTATTTATTTGCATTACTTGTCTCACTATCAAAAAAATAAACCAGAATGTTGAGTTTTCTGTTCTTCCATTTCCAGTACTTGTGTTTGTTTTGAAACTTCCAGAAAGAGATAAAAACAGCTTAGGAAAACTGCTCTCTAGAGCAATCCTTTAAAGAGCAACAAACAAACATTGCAGATTGGTCCTAAAGGCTGTGCTTCCTTTCTGGGGAGGGAGGGAGGGAGGGAGGTGGGGAGAGAGGATGTTTTCTTCTTAGGTTTGCTCTAATCATCCGATCTGGGATTTGATAAGCTCCACAAGTCTGAAACTGCTGCCTCCTCCCATCTTCCCCCTTCCTGCCTCTCAGAAGATTAAAGTGAAGATGGCAAAAAGGAAACAGTTTATTTTCAGCTCCTTGTACTTAATAATTCGTTTACAGTGCAGCATTTTCATTGTTTGTGTTTTATTCGCGTTGCTATATTCTTTTCTTAGACTGTTTGCTTTTGGCTTCATGGCCCTTCTTTGATACAGAAATAGGCTTACAAATAGCTCACTCTTGCAAAATTTCAGCCTCTTTTCAACATTTTTGTGTTTCACATCAGGAAATGTGACCACGTGTAGGTGGCGTAGCTTCTGCAAAGACGCGCTTTGCCTTGCTCACCCAGCCCCCCTGGCTCGTGGGGAGCGATGGCAGGCAGTGCCACGCTTTGCTTTCACTCTCCGGCAATTTTGGAATTGCAGTAGTTAGGAAAAACAAATGTACAAAATGTGGAGTGATTAATCCATTAAATATTACATATACGAGACATAAATATTATTTGACATACTCAAAATTAGCTAAATCTATGAATTAAGTACAAGAAGTTCTTAGTAATACACTGTTCCCTTTTCATACCCAATTTGTCCTAAGATTATAGGGTATGTGCTGCATTCTTTAAAGGTTCAAAGCCTGGAAGTAAACTGGCCGTGACTTGAAACCTTTTCTACTCAGGTGTGTATTTTTTATGATTTCTTGCACAATGGGCATGGCTAACATTATGGGTCGTATGGTATTGCAACATTAGCATGTACATTCTATATATACTCTGTGTGTTCATTTTCATTGTACATCATGGATGTGACGTCCTTAGTTAAAGCCCTGGACACTGATTAAAGCACAAAAATGCTTATTGTGTAAGATTCTCCCTTAAGGGGATGGGGGAAAATTATTTATAAAAACAATTTTTTGTATATGGAAACCTATATTTACAGTGCAATGTAATTGCACTTCTAAATGGCCTTTACTACTTCTGCAGAGGGTTTATAAATATACTGTGTAGCCAGTTTCTGCTAAAGGTACTTCAGGGTCGGTCCTGTATCTTCAAAAGAAAAACATTTTCTTCTTAGAGACAAACTGCAAAATCAATTATTAAAACAAGAGCTTCTAAAAACTTACATTATGCTTCCTTTTTTTTCCTTGCTATCTTTTTTAACTTTCATAATGATGTGGGTGCGTATTTCTGGCCGCAGAAGCGGTTCACCGATGCCACTGGGGTATTCGGGGGGTGAGGGTGCGGGAGGAGGACGCAGCGAAGCCCCAGCCCTTCCGTGGGTCCCTGCCCCGCTGGCTGCCCATGCCCTCCAGCAGCGTTCCTAAGAGCCAGCTCAGAGCGATGGAGAGGGCCATCTATTTTTAGGACTGTGGGCTCTCATTGATCTATTTTTAAAATACTGTTTGGGGCACGGTACTTCCCATTTTTCTGCGAGGAGAAATGCGAGCGCTCTTCCTGCAATTAATGAAGTCATTTTTCTACTGTTTTGAGAACTAAAGTGTGTTGCTACGATCACATGCTCCTCGTATGTGAGTAACGTTCTGAGTCTGAGCGCACGCTCGGTGTTGAGCTTGCCAATAGCTTCCCCCACTGATTGCTCAGCCCAGGCCAGGCGGTGCCAGCGGGGCGCCCGAGGTGTGCAGTGACACGCTGGCTTTCGGTTGGCAAAGAGATACACGCTTGCTTCTCTCCCGGCCGGTGCGGACGATGAGGGATGCCACAGAGTGTGGCATCTTCCCAAGGCGATTCCAAAAGGCAGGATTCGGGAACGAGCCGCGAGCGTCGTCACATTTGCCTTTCTGTCGCTGGTACCCTCGCAGTGTCGTGCTCCCCTTGCTCACCGTGACCACTGGCTCTCCCACCAAGTGTTTCTTAACGCTTTTGGCATCTTCTGATCCATTGCGCCCGCCTCCGCTACCTCCCTGCCCGCGTCCGCACACTCTGGGTTAGATGGTGCCTCGATGTCTTCAGAGCCCGGCTCCTTCTGTGCCTTCAGCTCTCCGCTGTGTTACAAGTGCAAGCTTGCGCCTGGAAAAGCAGTTGTGAACCTAAGGAAGGTTTAGTTTAGTTTAGTTTATCCTGCTGGAAAGTCGAGGGAGGAAGAAGGTACTAACGTCACCGCTACTGAGCTGGCAATATCGCGGGGCTTAAGCTGCCTGTGGGAGCGGAGGGTCCCCAGGAGAAGGAGAGCAAGCAGCAGGCTTCGGCAGGGCACGGGGACCATCTGATGGCAGCGCGGCTACTGACCAGCAGTCAGCAGATCCAACGCGCGAGCAGATGAAAGCGGCATGGAAAAGAAGCGGTTCAGCTTATGATCTTTAACACGGTTTGTGGGTTTTTTCTCTTCATAGCTCCTTTTTATGAAAGTCGAAAAAGTTCCGGCAAAGCCTCTGTATTTTCCTGATGTTTTTCGCCCCGGTTTCCTGTTCCTTAGGTCTGGTTGCCACTGCAGTGGTGGCTTTGCATCTGAGCTCCTCCTGCTCCGAACGGAAGGGCAGCAGTTTGAAAGACGTGTTTTTAGACACTCGCAAGTTTGGTGCACACAAACATTTTTGTTTTAAAACTACTTATCTCCTTTGGGACTCCTTTAAGAGAGGGACTTGGTTATCCTTATTTACAACCTGCAACTGCATGAAGCTTTCAAGTGACTGTTCTAGAATTCCAGTGACTTTCACATGAAACAATGCAGGGTGCCTGTCACGTAGCCACTGTCCTCTTTCCAAGTTTTGGCACTGTTGCATGGGAAGGGAACAACAGAACGGTAGTGTTTAGGCTTAGTAGAGTCTTCTAATGGAGCTGTTTTTTTTTTCCTCTGCTGGTGTCCAGGGTTGTGTCTGTCCTCCTCGCAAGAGTTGCCTCCTGCGGGAGCTCCCTCTGTCCGCTGCTCAGCTCTCCCCTCACTGCTGGTGAGCGGGCTTTTTCATACCAAGCGCCTGCTGTCCAGGGCCCTCACTTAGGAAGGGGTAGTTTCAGGATAACAGGGAGGCTTCTGTCTCTGTCTAAGAGCAAGCCTATAAGCTTCCCTTAAACTTAAACGTTTCATTGTTGGGAAGCTTTCAGATGTTCACAGGATAAGGGGTCTTTATATGTAGTCTGGCATTGCACAGTAAAAGATTGCTTTATGTAAGTTAAGATGTGCAGTTCCTTTATAAGCTGGCCATAGAAAGTCAGCATGCAGGAGATTGTTTTTCTTTTCGTGTTCAACATTGCTTTTAGAAGTTTCTTTTTTCTTTTTTTTTTGTTTTTAGTAGGATTAGACATCTTAAGGTGGTGGGAATAGGTGGAAAATGCTGTACCCTAGGCAAAACTGAACATGCACGCCTCTGTACATGTGTTAAAACAGCAGCGTCAGCAGCCTCCTGGGTAACAGAGTCCTCAACCTGTCTAAAAAGGGTGACTAAAGACTCTGTTACTGTAGGGCCATAGTAACCTACTACTAAAAAATATGTTCCAGACTAATTCACGGTCCAAAATCTATGTAATATAATGTGTTGTAGAATAAGGACGAGTGACATTAGAATGTATGAAAAAGGAAGGCTATTGCTCTGCAGACTAACCAACACTTTCTGTACAACATGGATACAGCTCTTCTACAAGTTATGCATCCTGACCCAGATATGTTCATTTGTAAACTTCCCTGCAGCCTGAAAACCTTCTTCCCAATTTATGCCAAGTAAAATAGCAGCTAAAAAAACCAGGGATACCTGCTTCTATGTGAGGTTTGAAAAAACAGCAGCAGAAGCATGTAACTAATGGAAAACTGATAGAGGCTTATCATTATGTAGATTTTCTTCTGTGTTTGAGTATCATAAGCCAAATTGCATCTACTGGCATTTGAGAAGTGTTAAAGACCACTTACGACTTCAGCCAGCCATTTCTTCCAGCCGGGGGAAGCTCGTATGAACTGCAAGATGCACCAGACTGGAATCCTCCGTGTAACTGTTTTTATGCCTTAAATCATGTTTTTATCTGTTTCAAATGGTGGGTAAAATGTCACCAACAATTTTTGCTTTAATGAAAAATAAGAGGGTTTTGTGGTTCTTGTCTAGGACTGTTCACAGTGAACTTGATTCAAAGATCTTTGAAGTTCGTGGATGTTAATGGATTTGCGAGTACAGACTTGAAAAAGTAGCAGTTACCATGTACCTCCTGACAGTGATTTCTCTTTTGCTGGTGGTAATAAATTTAATTATGATCCCAGTATGAACTGACAAAAACATACCTCGAAGCTGATGAGACTAAGCAGGAGTTTTCTCATGAAGCAGGCAATGTCATGAAACCAAACACGTGAATGACGTGTGGTTATGCAACTCAACACGTTCTGTTTCACAAAATACATTTTTCTTTGCAAAAAGAAAGTAATTTTTACGCACAGCTACATAAAAGCGCTGCTCGTATATGTGCAACACTGGGGCAGTATGGTTTTTTGGTGAAAAATTCCGGTTTGTTGAAGCTGGTGCTTCTTACAGGAAAAGGCTGCTCCTGGCAGATAATAACCTTGATTATCTCCCAAGAGCATTTTGTTTTTTGCTGAAGTTTCAAAGCAAGTCTTTTTGAGCTTCAGAGCAACTTTTCATGTTTGTTGGTGTGCTAAGTATTTTGCTGTGTCTTAACCATTTAGGAGGAGGTGCTTGGACAGCTTTCGTTTGCACACCGCTTCCTTATCGGCAGTGATGTGGGTGTCTCAGTTTGGGGTGACCCTGTTGTAAATGTTTTGGCCTGGGATGGGTAGCAAGTTGCAGCTATTTAGGGGAAGCTGATGTTGCTTAAATCTAATACTATTCAACTGATCATGCTCTAAAGCATCCTCATTCTGTAGTTGATTTTAGATGGCAAGCAGAAAGGGAGTTCAATGTGATTTTTTTCAGGAAAGGTGTTCATTCTCAACACTTTTCCTTTGCCTGCAGCTTCTCCTCTTCCTTCCCCCTTTTCCTCTGGCTGGGGTAACAAATAAACTTTTACTGTATGCCGTTCGGTTGGTGCCAACAGCCTGTTGGATATTAGGGTATACCTTTGTACACTTATAGCCAACTCTTCATAAAGGAATCAAATCAAAACCTTTTATGGTAAATACCTTCTGTTAAAAGAACTTTTTGTGAAAGTAGACATATCCGAAAGAAGTGCAGCTGTCACTGAATAGTCAGGTTTTCATTTTTCCCAAGCACAGGAACTCGGGAAGGCAAGCTCTCTTCCATTAGTGATTCTGGTCAGACAAACCTTTTGTCACCTCTTCTATTTATTATACTAATTGCAGAAGAAGCCAAAATTGGTGTGTCTCGAAGCCTACATTAATTCATTTTGCATTTCCTATGCTGTGCTCTCCAAAGTCAGCAAAGCTTTTTTGAAAAGTGCTGGTCAAAATTTAGACATAAGTAACACTATCCAAAGTCTTCAAGAAAAAGGAATAGTCCTCCTAAAGGCTTAGGTGGAATGGAAATCACTAGGGCTAAAACCAAGTTCTCTACAGACCCCAGACCGAATGCAAAGGAAGAGTGAATAATCTTTGGTTTTCTCTTCAAGCCATGTCCCGCCTTCGCCCCCAGTTATGCAGCAAAAAATGTTCACTTCCCTTCTCCCTCCCTGCCCCGCTCTACCCCCAAATACCTCATCTCCTTTGTAGCCAGAGAGACAGGGCACATTTTGCATCAACTTCTGAAATCAAGCAAAAAGCATCCCCTGGAAAAATGTCAAGCTTTCTGCCTGCCACCCCTGTAGTTCCAGAGATCTTGCAAGGCTAGAGACACGCTGAATTGTGTCTTTGACTCAGACTGAACTAGACACCCCTTTACCTAGCCCTCTTGCTAGTTGATGTCATACATGGTCTCGATGGAGGGCTCGGACTAGACTCCTTTAGCGTGTATTAAAACAACTGCCTGCCATCCAGTACCCCAACAGCGGAGTTTTACTGTTCGCTGAAACTAGCACTGCAGCCAAATAAGCGAACATTCCCCAGATCCTACATCCTTTCCTCCCTTTTTCCCTAATGCCAGTGCAGGCTTTTTTTTTTCCCCCTTCAATTCAGTTACTTTACGAACTGGGCTAAAGAATCCATCCAGTTCATTTTAATCCCAGTTTGTCCCCCAGCCCCATTTGCTGCACAGGCGTCTATGCTGGGGAGAGGGAGGGAGCACTGCTGGGGCCACATCCAGAAGCTCCGCACCAGTGCTGAGGGGGGCTCAGCCCCTTTTAGCAGCAGTGCCAGCCCCTGTCTTTCAAGTATTCATGGGACCGGCAGCGTGGCATACAGAGTTTCCCGTATTTGTCACTTCTCTGGGGAAATTATTAAATCAGTCTCTTGGTGTAGAAGAAAATAATGAGCTAATCCGGAGTCGAGGTGCTATTGGATTGTTTCGGACTTGGCTTGTCTCTTAAGCTCCTAACTTGTCTGCATGCAGATGTTATCCAATTAGTTCAGAGACAGAAGTAGAGTTTCTAGACTTGATTTTTTCTTTCCAGGCCAAATGCCTGGAAGCTAGGGAGGGAAATGAATGGCACTGGAATAATAACCATCTTCCCCAGGCCTGAGCGAAGCAGTTAAGTCCCATCTTTTTTTCCAGTGTTTTCATGAATTCTGCTAAGCTGTACAAAAGGTATTGGGGCAGGAGGAGGTGCTGGGTTGTTTTCTTTATTCCTTGATATGCCCAGGTTTTTTTCTCAAACACAAACAAAGCAAGTAAGGAGGGGAGAAGTCGCTTTGGATTGTAGTTTTGTGATTAAAAATGTCTGTTCCTAAAATCTTTCACAATGGCCCCTTCTGATTTGTAGTGATTTTTTTTTCCTTCGCACTCCACCCTGAACTCTCCACCCAAAATGAAGTCTCAGCCTTATGAGATCAGAGGTCTTCTTACTAATCGGGATTTAAAGCAGTGTCATCCGGTTGCCGTGTCTTAAGGAAGATTTATTTGGTGATTCTTTGATAGAAATTTTATTTTCCTAGCTACTTTTCCTGTAACGATGACAGGTAAAAGTAATTGGACCAAGGAAGCCATTCCCCCTTCCTTCCCTGTGGATGCCTACCAGCATCCTTCAGGAGAGGTGCTGGTGCAAAGATCTGCTGCTTCTGCAGCTGAGGCAGGTTTCCACAATCAATAGAGCAGGGCTTCAATTCATCTGTGTATAGCTGTAAAGTTACTCATCCAGCAGTAATTTCCACAGATGCCTCTCTCGTGGAAAATTCAGCCATGTACTTGGCGGGGAACACGAGTTTAAAGCAGTTAAAACTCAGTCTGGCTTTGCTGGTGCGGACACCTGGGCACTGAAATGTGTGTCCTTCTCCGTTTGCTGTACAGTTGCCACTCCCAAACCTGAACACCAACAGAATCATAGCTCCTCCATCTTCTAGGAATTTACAAACTAAACGGTTTAACATCATTGTTAGTCTGTGCTCTGTGAGTTGTTAGTTCAAAGATTTCGCCTCAAGGAAAAATAAGGAGTAGCTGTCATTTGAAATTTACTCAGGGTTGGCGAAATGATGGCATTTGTCACTTCTGCTCTGCATCTTCTTCAAACTGGGCCTAGTGTGGGGGATGTTGCGTTGACTTACTTTTTCTCCCTCTTTGTTCTTCTACAGAATGCCGAGTAATTAATATAGTCTAAAAACTTAGTGTGGTACAACCACTTTTTTTTTTTCCTTTGTGTAGTTTTCAGACAAGGAGGCTGTCAAGAGCCTTACATGCATCATATTTCAAAACCAGTTTGTTACAGCAAAATCACCGAGAGATACTGGGTTGACCAATTTTTTTAGGGCTGAATCTAAAATAATTGGCCGACTTGCTGTATTCTGCTATGGGTTTCCTGTTGTTGACCTCGTCTCCCTGAAGTCTAAGGAGCTGTCATGTCAGTGACAGTGATGTGTCTGAGCAGTCTGAGGGAGTCCTGCAATTATTTTAATATTTTCCATAATACTGATGGAATTTAATAATAAGTTGTGAAGGTTCAAATCCGATTACCTCCTTCCTTAAAACAGGAAAAATGGTGGAAGTTTGGTGATAAATGCTAGCAGAGTGAGAAAGAAGTGTGACGTAATTTGTGGTGTTCCAGTCACTGATTTTATCTTTCCCTTTCTCTCTTATTTTACAGGGCATGTTTTCGAGCCGTTTTTGAGGAGATGTGGTGAATGTAAACTTGCTCTGTTTGGGGGGGAAATTCTGGTAAGTGATGCTGTTTTGATCATTTTTGGTTTTGCATGAGAATTTCAGAAATATTGTTTTAGCTTTTTTCAGTTTTAATTTTTTTTTTTGCTGACGGGAAATACAGAGACATAGTTGATTATATGTGTTTTTCTTCATCTGATATGGAGACTCGCAGTATGAGAAGCGTTGACAGAAACCAGCATGCTAAGCCTCAGGGCAAGGAATGGAGTTTCATTTGCTCCAGTGGTGTCTGTCTGTTGTGTTTGTAGCTGTTATATTCCACTGAAGAGTGGCTGAGCTAGAACCTGAAGTAGAAGAAGCACAAAGACCTAATTCAAAAACAAGGGGAACAAAAAAACGTGCTAGTGGTAGAAAAAAATCAGGAGGAGAAATGATGCAGAGGGAGCACACATACCTCCCAAAGTGGTGGGGGTGTCCAGTCACTGAAATCTTTCTGCCCATTCCCAGAACATCTCACTGGCACACTTACCACATGGAGCCGAATGATTTGCTTATGCCTGAGAGATAAGGAGGCAGTTAATGTTCCTGTGTGCTATACCAGTTTTCCTATTCCTCCTTTCCATCTCATGTGACAAGCTTTGCTGCTTCTCTGGTGCTTCGTGTATGCAACACTTCCAGAGGCACCGGCTTCCTGCAGACTTGTGGTCCTACAGGCAGCCTGGGAATATGGCGTGTCGTGCGTGATGGGGCTGCGCTGCTGTGATGAGAAGGAGGCAGAGAAGAACAGGAGGTAATTAGTGACATGCCCCGACTGGAGGGAAGTAATCCTGAGAAAACTCGTCCAACCTGCGAAAAAGCAGCAGATCTGGAGCAGTTTGTAGGTTTATCTTGCTTCTCCCTGTAGGAGACTGTCAATATATACTGTTCTGACCAGTGCAAATCGATCACCATCACCCTGGGGGAAAAAAAAGCCAGCAGAATATTGTGTCCTTTCTTTCCCTCGGCCAAGCAAGGTATTGGACTTGTATTTTTTCTTCAGCCAGCATGTGCAGATTGCAGATGAAAACTGGCTTATTCTCCACTGGCAGAAAACTTCAGAGTCAGATAGCCTGCGGGGTAGAAAACTGGAAATGAAAGACTGGCTCTGTGAGAATACTTGTTCTTTTCTGCCATTTAAAAGGAACAGATGTTGTTACGTCCTACAGAAAGATCTGGATTAGCTAGCAGATGTTGTAATGTAGATCGTTTAGACCTCTGCAGAATGTGTAGTTTTAAAGGTAAAAAAAGATAAGATAGCCAAGATCAGAATTTCACAAAGAAGTTGGCCAAATGCACAATAAGTCCTGTAGAATGGTACCTGAGTAAACCCTACTGCAGCTCATTCTTTTAAGCAATTTTCTGTCTACAGTTTGGCTTTTCTGACAATTGGGCATGTTGTAAGCTTGCACCTATATCCATATACTGGGAAATAGGAATAACAATTATTTAACTAGAATTTAGCTTAGGGTCAAAGATGAGCCACAGATCAGCAGCATGACCGCATTAGTCTATAAGATTTTGTGTTGACCTCTGTTACTGAAGAAGAGGATAAGACCTGTATCTAGTTTTCTTTCTGGTGGTAGTTAAGATACTTTGATCCTACAAGTCGTCCGGTGACCTTACAGATGGGCTGATCTTTGTGTGGGGTGTGACGAACCTGTGGAGCTCACAGGTCAAGGAGTAGAGTGGTGATTCAGAAATAGTGATGCCATGTAACACCAAGGAAAAAAAGTTTGTCAGCAGACCTGGTAGTCAGATTGTTGTGTTTTAATTTCCCTTTGAAGATGCGTCAGCTGAGACCCACCTAGGCTGCACGGCTGGCCTTAATAAAAGAGCATAGTTCAATAGCAGCAAAAGGAGAGACAGAAGCAGCATGTTTCTTAGAATCATAGAATAATTTTCATTAGAAGCCACTGCCAGATGTCATCTTGCCCAAACTCCGACTTGAAACAGGTCCTGCTAGGTCAGGTTGCTCAGGGCCTTAATTTTCAGAATTTAACTGCGTACCAGGGCTGGAAACTCTACAGCCCCTCTGGGCACCTGTTCCCATGTCTGACCATCCTCAGAATGAAAAAGTCCTTCCTTGTTGATTCATGTTGTTGCTCGCTGTCGATCACTGCAGACTTTACATCTTCTCTGCCTGTGAGAGAGGAGTCTTGGAGAAGACCCCAAAATCAGGGAAGCTGCTTCTTGTGACTCCAAGGAAATGTGGTGTCGCACAGATGCACCAAATTTGTTAGAGTGGGAAAAATACCCACAATCTGGTTCACAGAGGTTCTGCTTGGGTGATGTTTTTCAACCTATAGCTCATGTTCAGACTTGAAGAGTGTGGCTGCTTGACTTGGATGAGTCTCAAAACTTGGGAAAAAGTTAGCTGACAAACTGATGCCCCTGAAAAATACCTGTGTTCCTGACTTGCTTAGAGATAGAAGCCAATGGAAAGAGGCAGTTCTCACTGCTGGATTGTAAACATCCTGGAATTTCCTCAAGCTGGTCTGGAACTGGGTTTGTACCGCTCCATGCTCCGGGATTTTGCCCTAGAATTTAATATTGTTTTCCTGGAGCTGTTATAATATGTAAACAGACTGCAAATTTTTCTTGTTTTCACAGCTGTTCCTTCCCCCTTCCCGCTTCAAACTGTTTTCAAAATTTTATTTTCAGGTAGAATAATCAAGAATCTGGAGTTTCTCATCTGTAAGGATCTCTGAAATATCTCTAATCCCACTGTAGGTTTGCCTATGGCATTCAAAATTCCCGGACAGTTTAAAAATAATTACAAAAAATACAAGACAAGGAAACAGTTTTGCCCAGTGTCTGTCCCTAACCCACTGAATCCAAGAAGGAGTGGACATCAAGAGAACGTTTTGAATTTATCTTGACGTAGCAGCTGAGCTCAGAGGCTCAGCAGTTATTTATTCATCTTGTATCAAAGTCCTAGAAAAGGTCATGCAGCCTCCAGATCAAAAATTCAAAGTGGTTTTAGGAGCTGATTAGAGAAGTATACTTGAATGCTGGGAGGGAAATCTTGGCTGAATTTAAAACTCCCTCAGCTAAGCTGGTGATATATTTCTGAGCAGTGAAAGAAGAGACCTCTTTTGATGAGATGTCTGTAAAGCAGCCTTGTGGATGTCAGAGCAGATATTTGCGTGGCACTACAGGTTTGACCTGTCTTGCACTGAGCACAGCATTCGGCGGGCAGTCATGGAACAGCCATCCCTCCACATCAAACACACAACTGCAAGGAGTCCCAGAGAGCATGGCTGATGTAGGACGGAAAACCTTGGGGTGATCTGTGTTGTATTTTTTTCCCTAGTCAGACTGCTCTTTGCCAGTCCAGAGTCCCCTTGAATCTCTTGCCTTTCATAAGAGCTTTTTATATTTCTAAGCATGACTTATGCTGTACAGTGTGATGTTCTGTCCCTGTCCATCTAGACCCTGTAGCTGGTTACAGCCATCAAGATCAGAGGAGGATCAAGCTGTGAAGTGAATAGAGGGGCTGCTGTGTTGTAAACCTGACCTGCATCTTCCTGCGCCCAGTGTGCCGCTGTGTGCTCATCCTTTTCCTATAGATTTCTTCTTCCCAGGAAAGGCGTGAATGCTTCAAACACAGACCTTGAAGCTGAATGTATCACTTGGGGCCTGGAAGTCCACTGCTCTTTTCACTCTGAGTTTAGACAGGGGTACCTCCCCAAGTTTGGGGCTCTTTTCAGCTGAAATCTGGGATGCTGTGCTCCTATCTGCACACTTCTCTATAGATTAGAAGCAACTGCACATCTTAAACAATGGTTTCAGTTATTTCTAGTTTCTCAGCTATACCGTGGAAAATTTGGATTTCAGTTGCTAAGACACTCATCTGGTGTTCTGGGTTTTTTCACATTAAGGACAGTCACATTTTTCTTCTGTCTTTATTTTAAACAAATAAAAATTTAGCAGGTAATGCCTGCTTTTAGTTTTAGAAATTATATGAAACTAGATTTGCAGTATCTTTATGCATATTAGATTTGTTTGCCTTAAGAAAGATTGTGATACCCCGTGCATTTCTGGGTGTCTGACTTGTATGATACAATTATTTACATCCTTGGTGTCTACTGAAAATGCTATTGAATTTCTCTTGGTGATTCTTCCTCCTATGTCAGTTTTCTGACATGAAGGATTACAGAGCAACCACACATTATCTGCAAAGAGCTTGGAATATGCACTCTCACTGCAAAAATAACTCACTGTAACTTTTGCTTTATTACCTGTATTCTGCCATGCCCACAAGAGGCTTTGCCAGAATCATTAACTGTTCTCTGTAATTAGGGCTGACCTGGTGCATTTTGGTCCTATTTCCAGTAGCTTTTAATTTTCCAGAGTCATTAATTTGGGCACTGATGCTCCTCATAATGTGCTTCTGTTGTGTATCTTCATTATCTCTTCCTATGGGCTGAAGATTATCATGCATCCTTAGGAAGGAAAGTGTGTGGAAATGCTTCAGCATTTTAAAATATCTTGGGTTTTACCAAGATAATTCCTTCAGTTTTAGTCTGTTTCTTTTCTTCTGGTCTAGTCTGTGTGAAAGGTGTGCATGTTGGTGCCACTGGGTGTGGTAAATGTTAAACATGGTCCATAAAGTTTCTAAGGAACACAGCTTGTGAACACCTCTCTTTGGAGCACCTCTCCTGTGAGGAAAGGCTGACAAGAGTTGGGGCTGTTTAGTCTGGAAAAGAGAAGGCTCCGGGGACACCTTATTGCAGCCTTCCAGTACCTGAAGGGGCTTATAGGAAAGACAGGGACAGACTTGTTAGCAGAGCCTGTAACCCAAGGGGTAATGGTTTTAAACTAAAAGAATGTAGATTAGACTGGATGTAAGGAAGAAATTTTTCACCATGAGGGTGGTGAAACACTGGAACAGGTTTCCTGGAGAGGTGGAAGATGCCCCATCACTGGAAACATTAAAGGTCAGGTTGGACAGGGCTCTCATCAGCCTGGTCCAGCTGAAGATGTCCCTGCTCATTGCAGGGTGGTTGGACCAGATGGCCTTTAAGGGTCCGTTCCAACTCAAACTATTCTGTGCTTCTGTGATTTTTGTACTGTGCCCAGAACTGCATGTCTCTAGTCCCAACCAGGTTGGATTTTGTCTGCTCTTTTAAGAGATGTGAAGCACTGTTATACTTGTGTTCGGCTTATTAGATCAGATAACCCTACACAGACATTCCAGTCTCCTGCAGAAGACATCTTTGTGTCTCAGTCTCTGTCGTTTTTCCAAGTGTTTTCCTGCATCTCACTGGTAATCCATTTAGATTAGCTTTATTGTTCTTTCTTTTTTTTTTCCTGAGGTTGAGGTGATCCAGTTGCTGGAATTGCTCAGCAAAAGAGAGCTGGTCTGTCAGGATGTCCCTCTTGCTGCAGCCACTGGAGAAGAAATAGGGAAGGACAGTTAAAACAGCAGATGGAGCAGAGCACTACAAGCAGCTGCACCTCCCAGCTTTCTTAGCTGGCTCAATGACAGAGATGTTTGCAGTGGATCATCATGTTACAGCAGCTTGAAGATCCATGATAGGATTTTGCAAGTGCTAAATTGGTGGGTTTTTTAAATCTAGATAACAAGCCCTCCAAGTGCTCCATGTAAAGAAGAACATTAAATTTGAAAACTCAGATGCTGCTTTAGGGCATGTTACATCAACTTTGCTCTTTTCTGTATGTACATCAGGGTATTTTTGTCACTGTGCAGTTGATACAAAACTCCTGTTCCATCCCACTGGCATGTTCTCATACCTTCTGTTCCACTTCCTCCTCTCTAGACGATTGAATAAAAACCTGTATGTGGTACACTGCAGGGGCCACTACCATCCAAACCGTTATGAGTTCATATTTAGACAGGGAACAGCCTTGCACCTGGTTTCCCGTCCAGCTCTGTTCATTTAATATTAAAGTCTAAGTGCAGCTTGGAGCAGGCAGGTTCCACCCAGCTGGTAGCGGGATCCTGGGGCATTGTAGGTGGGATCTCCAGGGAATTTAGTTGCTAGGAAGCATCACCTCCTTAGTGAGCTCATGCAAATGGAGATTTATTTTTCTCAGGGGTTAGTAATTTATGCGTGTTTGGGAGTTTTCTGCAGAGATCAAAATACAAAGGTTTTGCCTTGACACCTTGCAGGTTTATGGTCCAAATCACAAAACCTCTTGAGCTATTCAAGGGGTGACTAGAAGCTTTTAACATGAACTAATCACTCCAGTTTCCCATGCCTTGTTTCAGAATTAGCTTGAAAAATTTTGGCTGAAGTCGTTCCAAAAATCCAAAACAGCAACAAAGCAAGGAAAAAAAAAATCTCCCAGCAAACATCCAGCATGGAGAATATTGCCAAACTTGAGACTGTTTCTGCCAAGTTTATAATCAGGCAGCAACAGGGTCTTTGTAGGTAATGCTCGCAGCCTGCAGCTCGCGAGTCCCGCAGTGCGGGGAGTGCGGACGGCCGCAGAGAGAGGCAGGGCTCTCACCCAGTGCCTGGTTCGCATGATGCACAGCATGTAAGGCATGAATCGTACCTGAGACTGAAAGGAATAGAGAGCATGGTTTCTGGGTGTCCGATAATGCTGTTTCTGTGGATAAGACCCTTACTAAACGAATACGTGTTGTAGTGATAATTACATCTATAGGGAGAGTTTAAGGTGTGTGGACAGATGTGGATTTTCCGGATCTGAGTGTGCTGCATATTGTAGTACAGCCACGGTGCTGCTTTACTTCTAGAGAGTTTGTTTTATGAAATGCAGGGGGAGGTTAATGTAATTCTCTCAACATTGATTCTGCCTCATCAATACTTCGTGGATTTAATAGATTTTAGAGCTACGATCATTTGGGAGATTATTTTATCAGCCAAGCACAGTGGAGGCTGCTGAAACTAAGTGGAGGACAGGATGCATCTGTGTGTGTTATATAGGATGCTACAGTATCAAGAAGATTTAATTATTATGGGGTTTGTTTAGGAGATTTCTCTGTCCCTATTGTGAAACTTTATGTTGGGCACTAAGTACTTTGCATATAAACAAGCTATCTCTTCAGTAAGAGCTTGGTATGCCTGAAATCTAGGCACAAGTGTCTGTTTCCACCTCATAGCATAAGCACACTGCTCTAGTTCTTCATCTCTCATTACGTCTCCCTCTCGCTTAAATGCTCATCTGGCACAAACATAATGGAACTGCATATAAAAGAGCGTGAAGAAGAGGAGAGATCTCATTGCAGATTACCAAAGCTGAATATTTTTGGACATGGAGTTATTTATATTAATCAGTTTGCTGAGCTCAAAGACAAAAGAAAGCCTAGGAAGCAATCCAGAAAAACGAAGAGAAACTAAAGAAAATAGCATGAAGATCATGCATTAGTGCTGTGTCACAATACCCATTTCAGAATGAAAATGAAGATGGGTGGATTTTTAACGGCCAGTGGTCGAGGAAATTCCTGCTTGACGTGTCACTCTGCATCAGCTGAGGCGGAAAGCTCTGTCAGGGAGCACTCCACATCACCCTGCAGCAGCCCTGCTAGCAATGGCGAGCAGCATTCATGGGCTCTGAGGGGTCCCACACAGCCTCCACTGCTCTGAGAGAGTCAGCTCTTCCCAAGACACGTTACCAGGGAAATCACTGATGGTGATTTTTAGAAAATGTCCAGTGAGCTTAAATTCCTGAGGAGTTTGTGTTCACGCTGAACGTATCACCCTGAAAACCTCAGAGCTGACAGAGGTTTATACAATCTTCTAATAAATAGTGTTTTGTCCTGGTGACCTTTATACCTGTTCTTCGCCCACCTGTAGGAGTATATCTAACATAGCAAGTCATATTGTTCCTATTGTTTTTAGGAAAGAGAAAGTAATAGACGATTCAACTGTGTAAATGTCATTCCTGCCCAGCCCATTTAGTGTTACGAGACAGGGAGAAGTCTGCTTTGAAATTTTCCCTCCGGCAAAATGTTGAAAGGCCTTGAAAACTGTGTGCCTCCTTGATCATGTCACGCAACAGCAGTAGTGAGAAATATAAAATCTACTGGCTTAGTCTGCTAGGGTTTTGAATGCTGTGCTGTGTGCTGAGAAGCCTGCCTTTCTAGTCTTACAAGGTGGTATCTAATTCTGCAGCAACCTTTCAGACCATATTGATTTACTGACATAAGTTTTGGGGTTTTTTTTAATCAAACTGCATTTCTTACCTTGTATTTTATTTTGTGCAAAAATCATGATAACTGAAGCAAGTGGCTTTACAGGCAGAAGGATAAAAACAGATATAGCATGAGATTTTTTAGATTCTTTGTAAAATTATCGGTTAAAAATACGAGTGGATCTCAGATGTGATCTGAAATGTTAACTACTTTGATCTCTGGTTAACAAACCTTCCATTCAGACGGTTAAGATGCTAGTTAGAAAAAGGAGTGTGGAAAGAAACCTCAACCGCACACTTTGGAAGCAGGATTTCACGTCATTTCTTGTCCTCTTTTGCTGCTTATCAAAAGTTGAAAGTCTGTCTTTTTTTCAGTGGGAACTTACACCCAATTATAGTACGGTATACTTAAAGCTTGTGGCTGTATCAGTGCACCAGCACCCATTGCTGTGATGGGTGCTGAATCTGGTTAGCTGTAACTGGGCCGTATCATCGGTTTAGGAAAGTCCTCATTTTGCCATGGTGTTTGTTGGTTTTGCATGACGCTTAGGAGTTTTTGTCCATTTTTACCCCCTCTGCTACTTCTGCAATATTAGGGCATTAGTCTCTCTTTGTGTGCCGTTTACTATCAAGCACAATCCCCTTTTCCTCCCATTTCTTTCAATTTACATCCTTTGATGAGAAATATTTAGGCCACTACATGCTTTATTCTTGTGAGACAGAGGCTGATGGAAGATCCATTATGTGAAATTCTGCTCTATCTATAGAGCAGGATATCTCCAGATACATCTGTAGACATATAGAAAACATAGAGACTGACAGCGGAGAGATGCTGTAGGCTTCTCATTGTTTTCTACCATGGTGATTATGCCAAATGTGTCAAAACACAGAGAAACAAGTTTGTGTGTGAGTGAAGTCACCTGTTTTTTTGGCTGGGAAGACTATGCAACATCCACAGTCCTATTTTTAAGATATCTTTTATACCATTTTGTTATCTGCTAAATGTCTTTGCAGGAGCCCAGGGTTGTTCCATTTGCTTTTTAAAGTGTTTTTCTCTTGAGTTTTGCCCTCTAACTGACTGTAATTACACAGGGAGGCTTAGTTTGAGTCTAACCACCAGCTTTTCTATAGGTCATTAGATGTTGTTGGGGGATTAGCAGGCACAGTTGTAAATGACAGTATATATCTATCTCCATTTGCTTTTTTGGATTAGACTGTTCATAAGCCAAGAGTTTCAGATGAGAGAGAGAAAGCACTATTCAAAGCTGACAAAGCAGAAGGAAATCTTGTGTTGAATTAAGGGGCTGCTTGCAGCAGCCTTTTGCTCACCCCGAGGAAGTAAGAGCATGCTGAAGATGCAAGCTGCATTGCTAATGTAAAACAGAATTCTTGCATGTTGATACTAAGCTATTCATCATGTCTGCATTAGTGCAGCATGTGTCTTCCATGTGTGTGTCATTCTCTACATGTGGCGTAGATGCATCAAGAGAAGCATGGCCAGCAGGTCAAGGGAGGTGATTCTGCCCCTCTGCTCCGCTCTGGTGAGACCCCACCTGGAGTCCTGTGTCCAGCTCTGGAGCCCTCAGCAAAGGAAAGAGATGGACTGATTGGAGCGGGTCCAGAGGAGGGCCACAAGGATGATCGGAGGGCTGGAGCACCTCTGCTATGAGGAAAGGCTGAGAGAGTTGGGGCTGTTCAGCCTGGAGAACAGAAGGCTCTGGGCAGATCTTATAGCAGCCTTCCAGTACCTGAAGGGACCTATAGGAAAGATGGGGAAAATATTTTCAGCAGGGCCTGTTGCGATAGGACAAGGAGTAATGGCTTTAAACTAGAAGAGGGTAGATTTAGAGTGGATATTAGGAAGAAATTCTGCACCACGAGGGTGGTGAAACACTGGAACAGATTGCCCAGAGAAGTAGTGGATGCCCCATCCCTGGAAACATCCAAGGCCAGGTTGGATGGGGCTCTGAGCAACCTGGTCTAGTTGAAGATGTCCCTGCTCACTGCAGGGCTTTTGGGCTAGATGACCTCTAAAGGTCCCTTCCAACCCAAAGCATTCAATGATTCTATGTTAGCCAGAAACAGTTATTTGCGGAAACTTGTCTGGTCATGCATGTGGAATACGCCATTAACTATTATCAATAACAGTGAATCTTGCACGTAGTTATGGCCTCTGTCTTCCTCTGAGCAGTTTCACATGGCTTACGCTCAGTAAAAGATGTAGCACCCTTCGTCTAACGTCTCTTGCAGCAGTGTGCGAGAGGCCTGTGTGTTGCATAGCATGCAGAAAGCAGCCCACCTTGAAGACGTTTCAGAAGGTGGATGTTGGGCAGAGCTCCGAGAAAGGAGCTCTGTTTCCAGGCAGAGACCAAAGCGCTCGATGCTGCTCGCTGTGCACAGCCAGGGGTCTTTGGGAAGCGCTCACGCTCAGATCGATTTCATTACTTTTCTTTTTCCATCTGCGATTAAGGTCCCCAAACTTGCATCTGCTTTTACCCATGCTTTTATGCATGTGTGATTTGGGTGAATGCAGGTGAGACCTGAGTTTTAGGTTTTGTGGGAAATACAAACCTGTTACTCTGGTGTTGCAAGACCCCTTTTATAGCACCTCTAGGTTTCCAGAAATCAAAATAAAACTATGTTTTTCCTTTGAGGCATATATTTGAGACATCATTGAAAGTCACATGTATTGCAGAGGACTCCTTAATTGCTGTATTAAATATTCCTGTTGCTTAACATCAAAAGATTCTATTGCTGTATTAAATATTTCCCTAGTTTTACTTCTGAGTAAAGAAATAAAAAATTCCTAAGCTATGACTGTTAACCACCTCTTCTCCAAGAAAGTTCTTGCGCGATACTATGAGAGACCGGTATCATTCCAGGCCACCATCCTGCTTCAGCAAGAGCTGTAAGAGTGCTGCTGTGTAGAGAATTTTTGTGTCAAATTATTGCTACTGCTTTGCTTCCACTGTAACCAGCAATTCTCATGGTGTTTTTTCCCCAGAACATTTCTCCCCTTTTTGAAGCTACCCATGAATATAGTTGATGTCTTGCTATCTTCTTTTTCTTTTTGAATCTCTTGCGTCTGGGATAAATTCTAGGAGCTTTAAGATGTAGCTCTGGACTCTTCTGGGTTGAGGATGCTTCTACTTGTCACTCAGACAAGAACTTTCCTTATTCAAAACAAGAAAATAGGGGGAGGAAGAGTTGCATATATGTATGTGTATGTGTATACATGTGTATAAAAAAATCTTTTCATTTCCGTGGTGGAGGAGGAAAACACCTTAGGCACAGCTGGCAATTAGTTATATAGTTTCCTGAGGTTGATAACCAGCTCTGGTACAAATGTGTTCTTAGACAGTTCTCTAATGATATTGGACAGGGAGAGCAGCAAATTTAATATGCCCTGCAAGTCAGGGTTGGTTGAAGCACCAGAAAACTATGAAAGTCTGAGAGAAATCCCCTTGGAGCTTCCTTTGCTCGTGATTTGCCCTTTCTTGTATTTAACCAGTTTGAATCCAGGTCATCCATCCTAGGCTCATCTGTGTCAGTGGAGTGGGGGAGTGTGAAGGGAGGGTTTGTTTTTTTCTCCTTTCCTCTCTTCTTTTTTTAAACCCAGAACACAGGAGCAAACTAGCAGGCGGTACGCGGGTTGAAATCATGGCAGTCCACATGCGTCGAAGTAGCTGTTGGTAACAGCGCTGGCAGAAATCTGTTCTTGGTCAGTTTGGCAAGACGTGAAGTGGTAAGCGACTCACCAAAGGTACTTCTGTGGTTATTCAATAGGTAACACTGTACATTTACTGTGTTAACAAGCTTGGCTGTAGCTTGACATGTCCAGCAGTCTGCAGTTAAATTTGCTGTAATTTACAGAAGTAATTCCTTCTGATGTTGTGTATTCTTTTCCTGCAAGGGTCTGGAAACATCTAAGCCATCCCAATCTATTGATTAAATTTTATAGATGTTGCTCATCTTATGTTTAAACAAAAGCTTGAAAAATAGTATTCTTCAATGGAGCCCCATTAAATCTTTTGCAGAGGCAGTTAAACTGTCAGATATGGCTTGCAAATAGCAGAGGCTGACACTGCAGATTATTTCAATCTGTATGACACCATCAATGGATAATTTACAAACCCCACTTATTATGTAAATGTATACAGTAACCAGTAGAAGGGTTATGTATTTGAGAAATCACACTTTTGTGTGCTGTAAGTCATCTCACCTGCATTATGTTTGCTCTGGGTGGAAAACAGTATCTGACTGTGACTGGGAGCCTTTCAGGGAGCTCATCCTCAAATCTCCATAGCTGTGATTTACAGGAAGAGCCTTACGAAGGTTCTTGAACCTTTTGGAGCTTCCTGCTTCTTTGTTGGTCTTTCCAGGTCTAAAGTAATTTTAGCTACTTCTCAGAAATTAGATTAGGCACAGATAATTCCCATGTAAAATTGCCTGAGCAGGTCCTTTAGTAAACGGTAATAATCTTGTTGTGGCTCAGGGGTGTTTGGCAGGATAATTAAAATGGACTTCAATGCTGCAGATGGGTATGCAGTTAAACTCCACAGGTCTGCTCAGGTGCCTGGTTAAGTTTCTGTGTACATAGGCTTTGTCATGGCCATGTGTGTCTTCTATTTATGGTTTCTGCTGCAATCTATGTGTCGTTCACTCTGGAAAATTGTGATTTTAAGTACACTGATAGATAAAGCACTTGTATCTCTTGTTCCACAAATGTGCAAACATTGAGTGGATTCACGTTGATTTGTGCCATGTCTTTCTTAGGTGTTTATTGTAAAGCTGTTTTAATCCCTGAGCATTCAGGTGTTTTTAAGACAGAGGAAAGAGAGTACAGTTAAAGATTTCACATAAATTGGGAATCACCTTTGTGAGGATCTTTCCAAATAAGCCTGAAAATTGTACAAAACCAGCGATTACTTTTTCATGCAGGTCCGTATTGATTTTGTGCTGCACCACACATCCTGCTAGGTCTTTGTGCAGAACAAGCGCTGCTAACCTCCTGCCCCTTCCCCTGGCAACCTCATCGCTTTCCGACCGCCTGTGTCTGGTGCCCCTGCAGCTATCCCCGTAAACAAAAATGCACCTTTCAACATCATTTCTCAAGCGTTTTCCTCTTCATTTCGGAGAGCACAGAGAAAGCAGAGTGTCCCTATCCACACACAGGCATACCCTTACATTTCCAACAAATAGTCTGATTGCGAAAAAATACCCATGGGTAATTAGTATTGTGTATGTAGTTAATCGATTTAAAATTAAATGCCACTGGCGCTGGTGAAAAGTCGTACTAGGTTTTGAGGATACCCCCTGTTTTAGTGAAAGCTGTCTCTGAGAAGGGATATTGGTTCTCTGAGTGCAGTTTCGACTTACATACAGGGTGCTGTAAATTTTATTATCCTGTTTTCATCTAGATCATGGGCTTTCCTTGTTGATTTTAAGAGAGCAGTCCTTCAAAGCAAGGAGGCGGGTGTATCTTCTTAAGCACAGCAAAACGCACTGGTTTGCCAGCGGTCTTGTAGGTGAGATAGAAACCTCATCTCTGGCTCCCTAGTCCGCCGTCCTCATTATGAGACGATTCTGCCTCTTAGGCAGACAGATTACTTCATATTTTCATTCATTAATGATTTATCAGACAGCTCCTCCCCTAAAGGCTCATCTCTTCTGTTACATTCACAGCCCACACGCAACCAGCAACACGTAGCTGCCAGCTGGCACTCTGGCATTAGGCGTGCGAGCTGCCAGCTCAGTCCGCATCTCCTGCTGCCCCTTTCTCCCTCCCTCCCTCCCTCCCTCCCCATGCTCGGCTCACCTCCCCTCTCCTCGCTGTCTCAGATTGCACCAGAGCCGCCAAAGCTCCAGGTGCCCCGTTCTCCTATCCCATCTCTCCAATCTGTCTGCTTAGTGTGCTTTTACTATATTTAAAAAAAGGAGGAAAAAAGAGAAGAGAGATGAGGTACCCCCACTTGTCGTGCAGCACCGCCTGTGTTTTTGTTATGGAAAGAGTGGCCTCATGGCACAGCATGTGTTGGTGTGAGGATGTGCTCAGTGGTGACTTACGTTTTATTTCCAGGTAGAATTAGTAGAGAAGAAGGAGTGCCGGGGAGAAAGAGAGTGAGCTGTGTCTATGAGCAGGAAGGTGTGGGTTGGCTTCAATTTCAGGTTTTGCTGTGAGGTGCTTGGCACAACGGCTCTTTTCAAATCTGTCTCCAGTTGTCTGTGTGAGAAAGTGATTTTTATCACATTGCTAAAGATTAACTCTATTCTTGTTCTCTGCTCTGCTCCCAGAAATAGGGCATGCTCTGAGGTCCAGGAAAGGGAGTCCAGATGAAATCTCATGATGAAAGGGGAAAAACCCAGAGCAGTTTACCAGCCTCCAGCTTGTCCACCACAGGCGGACTGCAAGGGCTGCAGGACAGGTGGAAAAAAGTGTAAGCTAGGAGAAAACGAATAAATGAAACTCCCTTGAGTCATTTATACATGAATGTGTAACTCCTGAGTGCTGAATCTACTCTTGGCAAGTGGTGACTGATAACTAATTTGCTCTCTTCCCTCTCCCACACCCTCCTCACGTCTTCAGAAAGGACGTGTGACAGGAATAATGAATCTCATTACTTTAACAGGCTACAATGGAAATAATGGATTAAAAGTGCTACAGATGCCTCAGTAGAGAGAAACTGACTGTTCCTAGGATGCCTAAAATGGATTTTCACTCGCATTATTTTCGAGAACTTCCAGAATTATTCAGGCCCCTCCACATACCCCTTTGGCACAACGTTTTGAAGTAAACCAGTGTTAAAGGCATCAGATCAAGCAGCCTGGTTGCTCCTGCCGCTTGAGGACAGCCAGATCCTGACACTGAGCAAGCTCAGGCTTTGGGGGAAATCTGCATCTAAATCCAGACCGGGTTATCTTTACTCTAGGCCTCTGGCTGGAGCTTTGCGCTGCTGTTTTAAGGAGAGAGCTAGAAGGAGAAGGGGAGTTCAGGCCAACACACATAATGGTGTTGCCTTTCCGTTGTATGCCACATGGCTAATCAATCCGGATGCCTTTGACTCTGGAGAGGAGAGAGGTGGGTGTGAAGAGTGGGCGCTTGCGTGCTTTGGGCAGCCAAGTGTCTGGAAAACCAGTGTCAGCTCTGAGGGAGCAGGAACTCTTGCTGCTCCTCCATGGCCTCACTGTTGCAGCCAATGCAGGCTTCAGGGCTCCCACGGAGGTGAGTGGGAGGCCATGGCAGGGCTGTGCTCACGCAGGCTGAGAAAAGAGGTCAATGTATGGTGACTGAGGTCAGAACAGGGGGAAAACCAAGAAGAAACAAGCAACTCATTTCAAGGGGTAGTTTGTGAGCAGAACAGGGACTTGGGACATGGATCTTGCAGATCTTGCAGATCCCCAGACCAAGGACACAGCCCATCGGTTGCTGGAAGACTGGTCCATCCCAGAACCATGGATGAGGGTGGCAGCAGAGCTGGAGAAAGCACTTCCATGCCTTAGTAGCTCTGTCAAAACTTCTTCCAGCTCTCTTGGTAAAACCTGCCAAACCTGGCACAGGACTGTCACCAGAACTAAGGACTTGTTTGCCCTAGGAGGTTGCCATCAGTAAAGCCAAATGTAAATTTACAGCACCCGACTACTTCATAGCAGTTCCCCATATATGGAGTATGTTGCGTTGTGCATAGCATGCATTAAGCGTGCAAGAAGTTGCTGTAGCATAAAGAGCGTGCACTGAATTTTTTACCTATTGCTAACTGCCTGTGGTAAACCACAGTTTACCAAGCAGTAGTTTGGTTTTTTTCTTGCATCCCGTCTCTTAGCTTTACCACTTGGATGAGAGGCCACCTTTGCCATAAAGCAAAGCCATAAAGCATTGCTGCCTCAAGTTCAACTTAGTGTCCACTGGAACACCCAGATTTTCTCCTGCAAAACCGCTTTCCAACTGACCAACCCTCAGCATGTGTCCCAGCATGGGGTTATTCCTCCCCAAGCGCAGGACTTCACTTTTCCCTTTGGTGAACTTCATGATGTTCCTCTTGGCTCATTTCTCCAGCCTGTCAAGGTACCTGTGAATGGCAGCACAATCATCTGCGACATCAACCACTCTTCCCAGACTTTCTGAGGATGAACTCTATGCCATCACGTTGATCACTAATGAAGAGGTTAAACAGTATTTGCCTCAGTATCAGCTTCTGGGGTACACCACTAATACCCCATTCAGCAGCAGGCACTTTTTACTGCTGATATACCTGTGGAAACCCTTCTTGCTACTTTTGACAGCCCTCACTGGATTTAAATCCAGGTGGGCTTTGGCTTCCCTAACCCTATCTGACCCCGCTTCCGTCTCTTGTATGCTTCCATTTCGTGTCTGAGTTAAGTGAGGAGCATCTTGTTCATCCATGTGGGCCTCCTGCTGCCTATGCTTGACTCCCTGCATATTGAGATGGACAGTTCTGGAGCCCGCAGGAGGTGATCCTTGAAAATCAACCGGGTTTCCTGGACTCTTTTTTTATCCAGAGCTGTATCCTACAGGATTCTTCTAAGTTGATCCCTGAAGAGGCCAAAGTCTGCTTTTCGTGGGGATTGTGATCCAGCTTTTTAGAAAAAGGATTGTCTACCATCTCCTGGTCAGTGCAGCCCATGCTGCCCCTGACCTGCACATCCCCTGATGCTTGTTTGTCTGTGTAAGGGCCAGCACAGCATTTCCTGTTGTCAGCTCCTCGGTCACCTGCATTAGGAAGTTACCATCGAGGCACTTCAAGAGTCTCCTGGATTGCTTGAGCCTTGCTGATTCAGGTTGGCATTTTCAGCCTTTTCTCATGTTTAATGTATCTGGGGCTGCTATTTCTTTGTGCAGACGATTTGGTCAGTTTACACAATTAAACTTTTCAACCCCATCCTGAAATTATGTCCTGTGGAAAGCATTTCGCAAAAGAAGGCCAAGTGAGGCTTGTACCAAAATGAAACATGTAACCCACCTAACGTATTTGGTTTGATTTCCTCCACTTTTCTCACGCTTAAATGTAAAATAAGCATTATACTGTAGGAGCCAGGCAAAGGCTAATTTGCCTCATTTGAATGTGAAAAGGAGCCCACATCCTTCCTGTGCCATGCAAAGAATGCAAAAAGACTTTACAGAGAAAACAGATGTACTAATATGTATCACTTGTTAGGGGCAGGGGGAATCCAGGGTGCTGCCGTTAAGGCAACACTGAACTTGAAAGAAAACAAAAGCACCAGCAATACAAAATATAGTGCTGGGAAGTTGACAAAGTTGGGACTGTTTTCTTTTGCTTACATTCATGCTCCTGGCATCTGAAAAACTGCTCCGGAAAAATATATACAAAAGAAAACATTTTTCACACTCAAGAAAATCTTCGCTGGAGGTGGTGAAGTGCCCAAATGCAAACAAAAAGCAGAAGCTCCAGCCTAACCTTAGGGAAATCTTCTGCATTTCGAGTGAGTGTTGCCTTGCCAGAAGAGTACACTACTGATATCATAAACAAACTTAGCTTTTTGAAGTATCCCTTGATTTTATTTACATTTTGAACTCCTCTACCCCTCTGACACGTAAATATGAAAGAGTTCATCCTGTCATCGCACGAACAATGCAGGATATAGTGGGGAGGTTTTTAATGTTTTTTAATAGTTCTCTATCCTCCGTGCTAGAACAGCATGGAAGAAAGAGAACAGATGAACTCTGGATGTGATTTCTACAGCCGTGCAACGCAGTTCAGAGTGCTGTCCTTTCTGTCTGTTATCCTTTCCCAGGAGCTTCGTCAGTGAGCAGTCGGCACTGATCCTGCAGATTCGGCCCTGTAATGGTACAGAGTCTCTTGCCAGCTTTTAGCCTGCAGACAGGAGGCAGTTGCATGTGATGATTTATAATTTATTATATACATGTATTTTCAGTCAGTAATAAATAGTATGAGTGTAAGAGAATGTTTGAAAGCTTCCTCTTCAAAGGGTACCTAAGACTTTCTAAATTAAAAACTGGTTTTGCAAAGGCAGAGAAGTGAAGCGTAGCAGTCAGTCAGGTTTCTTTGTTCGGCAGTGGTAGCTGGGTAACATCCACGTATGGGCGCAGCGCTTCGTGAAGATGCTGTGCCGTTTCCCTAAATGCAGCACAATGGCCATTTTCTTACTGTCTGCAATACTGAGGCTCAGGACCACAACAAAGGCCCTTCAGAACTGATGCTTTGTGCTTGATGTACTGTTTGCATCTTTGGGAATTGTTCTTATTTCACAGGAATTTTGAAACTATGGCATTGACACACAAACATCCACCCATGGACAAGACAGGCTCAATAACGTTGAACAGAGAAGTTTTAAGCCCACTTACCTAAATCACTTAAATGAATGTGAATGCAGTACAACAGCTTGTAGTGTTTGAATTACAGTGTAGCTGCAGGCTTGTTTTTTAAGATCAGGGTAAATAAAATCTTGGCCTTGAACTAATATCTGTGTTTTGGAACAAACATTTCAATGCAGCACGCTGTAGGAGGAAGGAAGAAGAACAGAAATTAGATCACTTTCCTTTCCTGCGTTATTTCTTGTAAGTGTAGTCTTCTTACATAGGGAATACACGTTTCCTGTTGCAAAAATATTGTAACCACCTGCAGCAGCCAAACAACTGCTAACCTGCTGTCGCTGAATACTGGAGTCGTATTAGATGAGCATGTTTAGAGGGCAGTGTTGAAAGCCTGCAAATGATCGGATCTCTCATGCTCTGAAAAGGTAGTGAGCATGAACGACATAATAACTGCCGTGATTGTCATAACAACTGTAGCTTTGCAGTATGGAAGAAATAATAAATTTTGACTCTTCATACAAATGGCAGTGTAAAGATACGGGTGCATTTGGTTCTTGCTTTTTGTTTTGTATCATCTGTGCATTTACACAAAATCATGTAGGTATCTTATCCCCTCTTTTTCATGTGCCTTAAGCCTAGAGTGCAAGTGCTTTGTTTACCTCTGTCTACAGTAATGCTGCTTTGTAGCCCTATTCCGCAAGTTCTCTTGCAGCACCATTAAGTCCCAGCTGCGTTAACCGCACTGTCACTGTACTGTGATAGCAGCCACGGAGGTGGAATCCAATTTAATAACAGAATCATCAATCCCAGAACAGTTTGGCTTGGAAGGACCTGTAAAGATCATCTAGTCCAACACCCCTGCCCTGGAAAGGGACATCTTCCACTAGGCAAGGTTACTAAAAGCCCCATCCAACCTGACATTAAACATTTACAATGATGGGACATCCATAACTTCTCTGGGCAACCTGTTCTCATAATAAAAAAATTCTTCCTGTGTCCAATCCAAATCCAGCCTCATTCAGTTTATAACTGTTTCCCCTTGTCGTTTCACTACAGGCCCCGGCTCCTCTCTCCTGTCTTTCTTATAAGCCCGCTTCAAGTATTGAAAGGCTGCAATAAGGTCTCTCTGGAGCCTTCTCCAGTCTGAACAACCTCAACTGTTTCAGTCTGTCCCCATAGGAAAGGTGTTTCAGCCCTATGATAATTTCATGGCCCTCCTTTGGACCTGTTTTAGCAGGTCCAAGATCTTGTACCGGGGACCCCAAAACAAGATGCAATATGCCAGGTGGGGTCTCATGAAAATGGAGTAAAGGAGGAGAATCACCTCCCTCGACCTGCTGGCCACACTTCTTTGCATGCAGCCCAGGATTAGACTGGCTTTCAGGACTGCAAGCGTACATTGCCGGCTCATGTCCAGTTTTTCATCCACCATTGTCCGCAAGTCCGTCTCTGCCGGGCTGCTCTCAATCCCTTCATCAGCCAGTCTGCAGATACTGGTGGTTGCCCTGACCTAGGAGCAGGACCTTGTGCTTGGACTTGTTGAACTTCATGATGTTCACAGGAGCCCAGTTCTCAAGACTTACAAAGTCCCTCTGAATGGCATCCCTTCCTTCAGGTGTAACAGCTGCACCACACAGCTTGGTGTCATCCACAAACTTGATGAGGGTGCGCTCAGTCCCACTGTCCGTGTCACTAATAAAGTTATTGAACAGTACCAGTCCCGGTACGGACCCTTGAGGGACACCACTTATTGCAGATCTTCATTTGGACATTGAGCCATTGACTGCACCTCTTTGGATGTGGCCATCCAGCCAATTCCTTGTCCATTAAACAGTCCATCCATCAAATCCATGTCTTTCCAATTTAGAGACGAGGATGTTATATGAGACTGTGTCAAAGACCTTACAGGAGTCAAGGTAGACAGTAAACTTTTATTTTGGTTAAAGCCTTCTTCTCATTCCTAATATTAGAAAAATGTTTCAACCATAGTTTTGCGTCTTGACAAATGCTTTAAAAAATATAACACGACAACATGAGAAATTCAAGGACTTGCTTAGGATATTCAGTTGTGGTTTTGATCAGCCTTTGCCCTCTGATGCACTAGAGCAGTGACTCCAAAGGTTTTTTCTGAATGGTTCCGCAAGGAGCAGGACACCAGATGCTCCAGGGACTGAAGTGTTTGATAATTGCTGATGATTGGTGGTCTTAAAACCCTTATTCCCTGAACATCACAACATTTACGCAGGTCCCAACATTGCTGAAAAGGTCCTGCAGCCTCTGATGATCAGCCAAACTGTGGACCACACTTTGTGGCCACATTCTTGGAGCAGTTCATATAAAGTGTGGTAGATGAAGAAAGACAAAAGTCTAGTTTTTCTTTGGTGGTGATGGTCTAGATCAAGTAGTTTTAGTGACTGTAACACATGACAACTCCTCTCAGAAACTATGCTTCTTATGGACATTCAGAATGGTAATTTCTGTCTGTCTCTTCATCATGGTCAGACAGCACATACAGACTTTCACTGTGGTAGAGTGACCCGCACAAGTAGCTGCAGAAAATGGAAGAATCCATCTCTTCACAAGACTTTCTCTTCTAGGAAACACTCTAGGCACACAGAAGGGGAGGCTGTGAGGATGTCATCTAGTCTTTGCGCGATACCATTACAAACAATCTATCTGCATGGACTGGTGAGGAGCTGGAGGAATGGAAGAAAAGGAGAATTGCGAGTAGAAGAGGTAGAAATCTTCTTAGGAAAGTAGAGAGAAGAAGGAGGAGAGAATGGGCTTGGGGTCTGTTTTTTTGTTCTGTTTTCATTGTATGAAGTTGAGAAACAGCCACGTTCTACCCTGGTATTTTCACTTACGAATTCTGAAAAACTATGCCATTGATGTGTGTTTTTTTTCTCTTTTCCTTTTATACAGAAGTTATTTCAGGAGCAAGGGCAATTAGGTAGAGAAGAAAATCTTTAGCTTAATCTTTTATTCTCAAGATAGTTGTCCTGGCTTCCTTGATCTGGTTTCCTACCAGAAGTCATCTTTCCCTTGGAAAAAGTATCCCCAGCTGCTGTTCTTGCCAGCCCTGTGCAGAAAAATCAGTGTTGCCTCAATGTTCTCGATGCAGCCTCAAAGTTGCTAAAGCTTGGGCATTGAAGTGAGTGGCAAGACAGGAAGGTTTCATCCTGGCAATAACATTGAAAGCAGGTCCATGCAGTCCCCTAAATTTTAGAAGGATGGGAGAAAGGGAAGAAGAGCAGTTTGCTTTGAGGTGAGGAAACTGTTAGTAACTCTTTTTGAGTGTACTGTGCCCATAAAGGACTGAATCACGCTGTTTCTGTGGCTTTAGATTAATATCCTCTATGGAACGGATGTGTTGTGTGTGTTATGTGCAAAGAGCCAATTGTATATGCAAGTCATGTAAATTTAAGCTATAAATGAAATGCTGTGTATACATCCAAATTATGCTTTAGAAGCACTTGTCTTGGTTATCCCTTTCTTAGACAGCATGTATTAGTTTTGCTGCTGAGAGGTGAGCATTTGTTTGGCTAGGTTTTGGGTTGTGCTTGCTTTTCTCTTACTGTTTTCTTCAGTGAGGAAAGCAGATCAGGTAAAACTCTTTTCTGGTCTCTGTTGACATCAGCACATTTGATCTGCCTGCGTCCAAAAGAATTATGTCAAAGCAATTGCCTGCGTTTGTTTCTTAGCGTGTGCTCCAGCAGCACTGTCACTGGAGGGTCAGACTGGAATACATTAAACTGGAATTGGGGCAGAAACTGCAGACAGCCTCGGGTCAATGATGCCTCTTGAGATGTGTGAAAGTGACACTTCTGGGGTTCATTGCATTAACTTCCATAGCATTTCTGCGTCTGATCTGGGTGACTTACAGAGGCGGATGGGATGGTTAGTCTCACGTTCTTTCGCTGTGTGTCTGGAGTAAAAGGGCAAGCCTCGCATCCGACTTCTTTCTTAACATTTCAAAAAGATTTTTTTAATCCATGTATTAAAGCTGTTTGCTTCTGTTTTGTTTCTATGCATTTACATTTAGGAAGATTACCACAGTTACTTCATCTGTAAAAATAAATGTGTGAAGTCTAGCCTATGTGATCTTTGTAACAGTACATCTTTTGACATAAGCAAGCCTTTACAAGACTTAAAAACACAGTTACACATGTGCTTAACAAACCATCCCAATGCTGTAGGATGTAGCAGGGGTTGTGCCAGAGAAAGGGAGAAAAACTCATCCAGGAGGACAGAAAGTATTAGGATATACAAGTGCACAATTCAGACTGTACTTTAGCAGGCTGTGATCTGTCCTTTCTTAGTAACTCTAAAACCTTATTCTTGATAAGCATTCCCAAAACTTTTGCTCTTTTAGTGGCTGAAGAGTTGCCAATCACAGTTTTGAGTCTGGAGATCTGTAGATAGGAATACGAAGTATAGCAGAGAGCAGGTAGTGGTGTGTATGTGAATGCGTATGCGCAGATGTATACACACACACCACACTTGGACAGGCCTTTTTCCTCCCTAAAATTTTCACAAGCTTTCTTGCTTTAGTTTATTCTGTGGAAGTTTTGTACCACGTTTGTTTTCTTAAGATGGGATGTTTCTTTTACGTTTGTAACATTGCACTGAGATCTGGCTATACTACGTATGCTGTGTTTTACTGGGCATCACTTACAGAAAGTGACTGAAAGTCTGAAAAACACTTTTTCCCCCCAACTGCTGAGCAGAAAAGTATCTGAGGAAGCGTAATTAAATATGATTAAATGTCCATATGAAATAATGCCTTCTAAATCTCTGGAGTGGCTACGTGAACCAAAGTTGAGCTCAAGTAATTGAGATTATTTTACCTGTTTTACTTGCAGAATTTACGCTGCAGCGCTCAGTCTTAAGTTGGTTCATTCCAGAAGCCTAAAATCAGCTGATGCCAGCGACTGGCACAAATCAAACACTCCCCAGCCTTCCCCACTCCTGCACATTGACGAGATTAATACTTTCTGGCCAAAGGCCCAGGTTAAGACAGACAGCATGGACAAAAGCTTACACTGCATGCTTAAAAACCACCAAACTGAAATGTTGGCAGGCTGTGGGATGAAGCAAGTTCAGTAGCGAGGGTCCCCTGCTGAGCATGTGGCCCTTGGGAGCCCACCTGCCAGACCCCAGGCGTGGGACAAGGAGTCAAAAGCTTCCTTGGCAGCACCCAGATCCCTTGGCAGGGTGAAGCAGAAGGAAAAGACACGTGGAGATCCTGAGCGGGCTGGGAGGTGCCTACGGCAGCAATGCTCATGTCCGCTCACCCCGTGTAAAGGCACTAACTTGTTATCCTGAAGGAGGTAGCTAGTCCATCCTGAAAGGGTGCAGCTGGAAGAGGAAACGTCTGTGAAGGTACCGAGGATGCCTTCCCTCAGCCTGATTCTCTGAGGTCATCTTCTGTGGCTGGGGGATCCTGAGATGGGATCCCAGGCAGATCCCTAGGACAAGATCCCAGTAGCAGGCAGCAGGTGACGCGAATTGCCAAACAAAGGAACTGCAGGTACCCTCTCAGTGGCAGAGCTGTAATAACGCCCATCGGTTTCCTAAAAGTTATTTTCTTGGCATTTCAGTGTGAGGAGCTTTGCACAGCGAGGTTTTGTGTGGAGCCAGGGGCTGGGATTTCAGAGGTAGCTGCCTGCAGATCCTGCAGAAGATGGATAGTTGGGTATCATCCGTACTTAGGTTGAGGTTTCCCCTGGAGGTGTTTCATAGGCCATGAGCAGGAAGGCTGTCAGGATCACCACCCTGAGAAGGGAGCAAGTGTTTCTTAATGAAAACACAAAGCACCGTCTGATGCTGTGACCACTCACCTGACCGCCAGCTTTATGCAGGCGTCAGATCTCACCTGCAGGACCTCCTGCTTCACGCCTAGTAACCCAAGCTGCATGCATATGCATCCTTCTTAAATCAAGCACAGTTATTTGCACGACTTTGCAGGGATGGGCAGTACATCACAGCCTCTGGTGTAAAGGGTTAGTTACTGGTTAATTGCCCGTAACAGATCATTGCTGAATAAGGAAAAGCAAATTGCCTGTTCACAGTCTGGATTGGGTTAGTTTCCAGCTCCAGTGCGTTTTCCACCTTTGTTAGATTAGTACGTGCTGTTAGCAAATTTATTCCCTGTATGAATACTGCTATATGGGGAACAAAACAAAAAAATTACTTTTAAGCTTTTTGTTTATACAAAGCCTTCTGCTACCCAGTGTTTTCAGTTCTTTAATCTTTCTCTCCTGAACACCATTTCAGTTTTCCAACACTTTATTTGAAATATGGAGCAGCAGAACCTGGTACCTTATTCACGGCAGAGGAACGAGAGCCAAATACAGCGTCACTGTAACCTACCTACTTATCTTTTGATTTTCATTTGTTTGTACAGCTGGGGCTCGCATTAGCCCTTTTGGCCACAGCCTTGCGTGGGGAATTCATGTTGAGCTGATTGCCTCCCAGGACACCCGGTCTCATATTCAGTCTCTGCTTCGGAGGATAGAGTCCTCTCTCTCCCTCTCATCCTGTAAGTACGGCCTGTATTCTTGATTCCAATAAGGTGATTCCGCACTTGGCCATATTAACACCTAAACCGGTTTCTCTCATCTTGCTACGGACCCCAGTTGCTCTGTCAGGCTTGTCCTTCCATTGTTTGTTTTTTGCTGTCCCCAGTCTCATCTCTAACTGTAATGACTGAACTTTCCAGGTCCCTGATAAGACTATTAAATAGTAAAGGGATGATCACCAGTACCTGTGGGAACCCAACAAGAACCCATCTGTTTGCTAATAAATAGTTTCCCATTTACAGTTACACCATTACTTCCTTCATTTATCAACCTTTTAATACATTTAATATGATTATGGCTTCAGAATTGACTTCAGTATAACATGCGTTTGAGATTTCTGCATGACCTCATACAGTGCGCCCCATCCATGGAGTCTTGCTGTCCATGTACAGATGGAGCACGCTCCATACAGACTTCAAAGGATTCAGTTTCTTCATAAAGATATTCTACAGAATAAGTCAAGTGACTTAGACTTGTAATACAGTCAACAACGCTGCCTTTGTCAAGTGAACTTGTAATTTTTGCATGAAATGACATCAGATCAGTTTGACAGGATCTGTTTTCCTTAAAGCCAAGTTAGTTCACTTTAATTGTAGAGCTTTTTTGGTTTTTAAGATTTTATTAATTGAGTCACATGTTGATTGTTCTATCCTATGCAAAATACTGGAAACTCAACCTACTGTCCTGTAATTACTTTTTACCCTTCTTAAACAGTGGTCCAGCATCAGACTTCCTCCTGCCCTGGTGCTTCCCCAGGGCCCCAGAGCAGCACTGTACGCAGCAGTAACAGCTCCAAGGCTAGCTCTTTAACACCTTCTGAGACAAGTTCATTTCTAGCAACTAATCTGAAAGACTTAGAATCGTATATCTGCTCCTTAACGTCCCCTCTCCAGGAGCTGCTGTGATGGGAAGTTATTTCATCATCATCATCATAAACAGATCGTACAGCCTTTTACCTGTGTGCTAATCAGAAACGTTTATTGAATAACTTCTGCCACTGTCATATTGTTGTGAACAATTCTACCACTTTTATTGTTCAGGATTCGTCTTTCATAATCTGCTTAAAAAAATAAAAAATTACATATCTAATTCTATCTGCCTTAATTTTTCCTAGTATCTTCTTCGTTTCTCTATATAATCTTTATTTTAGCTTTTTTACTCGTTATTATCTTATTAACTTTTCCCTTTTCTCCCTTAATGTGTTGGGTTTGTATATAACACTTTATATGTTTTTTCACTTCCCTGGTAAAACCAGCTGTTGGGCTTTTTTCATTGTGTGTTATTTTTATCTAGCCCAGTCTTGTTTTCATGGTTGTAACGTTGTAGGCATTTAGGGAATGTCTGAAACCATGTGCGGATGTCAGCAACTTTCGCTACGTTCTGTCTTCAGCCTGATTTGACTCCCTTTCACTATAGTTTTGTGAAATTGCCTCAGAAAGCATGCACTGTGGTTTTAATTTACGTGTCTATGAAGAGCGCATGTTCATATATAGCATAAATTTTTACTAGTCTGGATCTGAGTGCAGACAACGTTACTTATTTGCACAGAAAGTGTCGGACTCTTGCAGTCCAAATAACCAGTAACCTTCTGGTCTGTGATCATTGCGTCCCCACGGAGACAAGGACCAGAGCAGAGATTCTCTGGCTCCTGTGCTGAGCCGTGTGTGACTCACGGGCAGCGCAGGTGTAGCTACACCATACAACCGGCAGTAAGCTGTGCCTGCGCCGGCACTGCCGCTCCGGCCCGCTGGTGTCCCTGGCTGGGCAGGGAGCAAGTCAGCAGGTCCTGCTGTGCGTGACTGTGGGGTTTGTCTGTATGCAGTGGAGCTGAGTTGCGTCCCACAAGCTCTTCACGTTGTGGTCGTTGTGCTGTGAACTGCTCCTGAATTCTCCGTTGCCTATATTGTGCTGCAAGGCCTATATTGTGTATGACTCATTTAGCTAATTGGCAAGAGCTTTAGTTCATAGTGTTAGGAAGGCTCATCTTTCCTTTAAATTAGTAGTTAGGAACCTGTAATTCATAACCTTTAGGAAAGTTCAGGTGAGTTTTAGTGCAGTGATATAAGGTCTCCAGCATAAGTTGCTCAGATTGAATGGCCCTGAGATAACACAGGAAGGTTTTTTATGCTTATTGTGTATAGGTGTTGAAGAAGCCCATCATCCTGTGCTCTGGAGTGATTCCAATGGTCTGTAACAGGTACTAACTAATACCCCATCTTGAGCGTATCTTGATTCATAAATATCTAAGGTTACTTCCAAGTTGCCAGTCACTCAGACATCATTTGTGACATATATGGCCTGTCAACTCCCCTCTTCTATATGGACTTCTTAAATTGGTTACAACTATTTCTTTTAATATTCCAGTAGTCTAAATCTATCCATTAGTTTTCCAGAGTATTATTTTGCATTGCTACTCTGCAGGCAGAGGACTTATCCGTTTTTTCAGATGCTTGTAATTAGTATATAGACAACTGAAAAGGGTCATCTTCTTACAGCCTCTGCTTTGGTTAATATTTGCTTGATGTCATGGCTTTGTGCAGAATGTGCTTTTGCTTGCGTATTTGATCTGATTCGCCTAGCCAGCCTGGCTTACAGAGTGTGCATTCGTTCGCTATCGAGAGGTCACTTTCTCTTTACAACACGATCCACAAATCTGACCTCTGTCCCCTGTGCTGTTCACCTAGTTGTTAACTTCTGCAGCCTTCAGCTTTTTGTCTTTTAGTGCTAGGAAACGGGAAGGAGGTCCACACAGGATCTCCAGATCTTCTGAATTGTCAACAGTTGTGTAGCCCACGAGGTGTATCACAAAACGGTCACCTCCAGTGAAACCCTGCCTGTCTGCTCCAGATTACCATCCAGTCCTGCACTTCCCTTTTGTGTCTTAAATACAAAGAAACAGAGAAACCTCTGTTGTCTGCCACTTCCTCACGCACTGCTCTTTTCATTCTCCTCGTGAGGAGGTCCAGCCTTCACATCACCTTAGGCAATCTGCTGCAAGTTGTTTTGCTGTCCTTGCCAATAAAAAGATTTTCTTCCCTGACACCTGACTTAAATATCCACAGCTTTCACTCCATCCATTATTTCAATGTGACTTTCTGCTGAGGCCATTGAGGATTAGAGCAGAACCTCCTATAGCTGCACTGAGGCAATTGCCGTAGCTTTAAGCAAAAGGACCAGGTTATGGACCTGTAGCTTAGAGTCACTACACGTGAGCATCCCTTGCACATCATTCCCTGAGCAGTATGTGTAATGACCTCAGGTTCATGATGAAATCAAATTATCTCTTCTACTTGCCCTCAGGCATGGACATAAAGCTTAAAAATAGATCTACCATATGCTTAGTGATACTTAGGTATTTCGACCAAAGTGGAAGGGCCCTCTAGCTGTTTGCTGGCTTCCTTTGGAAAATGCTCACTAACCCAGCAGAATCTCTTTTTCATGGCCCTTGGATGGCATCTGATCCCTTTTTAAGCCCCATCTTCTCTGGCTAACAGAAGGGACCTTCTCTCGTGATTTTCCCCTCCATCACCCCTTTTTTAAACTCCACATCCTGTCTCTTGAAGCAGCTGTGATGTTCTCCCAAGTTTCTTATCAGCTCATTCTCTTCCAGGCTGTGACATTCCAATTCAAGCAGTGCAGCCACTTAAAAGTCAGGGCAGGCTGTGGGATTAATCACCAAAAATGAAAACTTCTTAGTCCTACAGCCATATACATGTATGCAAAGGCGAAGAGGACAATACGCCCAGGAGAGAAGGCATCTGTCCAGCACTGTTGTTTTGTGTTCCTCTGTTGCTGCTGCTGGTATCGTGAATGCTGGTGTCTTTTCAAGAGACAGAGGGAGAGGGAGACAAAAAGAAGGACAGAGACAGAAAGAGAGGCACAGGCCTTTTGGGGCATAGGTCCATGTGTATCAGTTTCAGTACTACCTCCTAGAGTTCCCTGAGGTGGCAATGGGATGTAGGGAAACTGGTTGGGCTTTGTGATACTGCATGGTCAGCTCTGAGCTAAGCGGTATTGATCCACCTTTGGAGGCAGAGATCACTGGTCCTCAGCAGAAGCCAAGGAAGGGAACAGTAGCTTCTCTTTTTCCTCCCATTCTTGTGGATTCTGCCTCACTTCCCCTCCTCTTACCCATCTCCTGCTCTGCCGATTGCCTTATCCAGGTTTGTGCAGGTTATCTCTGTTGCTAGGGGCATTTCCTAGCTTTTTGGCACTAGGGACTGTTTAGGGTTAAAAGGAAAGAGAGACTGACCATAGACTTCCTAAAAGACATCCCTGGTGGCCCAGATGCAGCCTGCGGCAGCACAGGATTGTAGAATAGGGGGAGCTGCAGTTTGTAGGGTAGTTGACAAAACAGAGTTGAGAATCGCTGGTCTTAGTGGCCTTGTGGTTGGACTGAATGCATCAATGCTGTCACTCTTCTGTAAGAAGGAATGCAAGTTAGGACCTCTCTACTTCCACATCCCATTGTCCAGGGTGTTTTTCACTACCGTCTCAGCCTTCCGCTCTCTTCTTTTCCAGATTTCAAGATCTCTGTTAAAAATGGACTAGGTGGTAATGCGTCATCTTTGTAATCTTGACAAATTCATCTCCACACAGTATCTCGGTTCTTGCCTGTCTGGTTAACATGGCTTAACCTGTGTGCCTCTGAAGTTATTTTCCGGGCCAAGAACATCACTTACATATTACTCACTGTGGTGGGCTGACCCTGGCCAGCAGCTAAGCCCGCACCCAGTCGCTTGCTCACTGCCTCCCAGCAGGATGGGAGAGAGAATTGGAAGGGCAAAAGCAAGAGAACTCGTGGGTTGAGATAGAAACAGTTTAATAAGAGAAGGAAATAAAAAAGAAAACAAGTGATGCAAAGGCACTCACTCACCACCTCCCACGAGCAGACCAATGCTCAGCCAGTCTCTGAGCAATGGCTACTTTCAAAAACCTACTCCCAAGCTTTTATCGCTGAGCACGACCTCATATGGTGTGGAATATCCTTTGGGTCAGTTGGGGTGAGCCGTCCCGGCTCTGTCCCCTCCCAACCTCTTGCCTACCCCCAGCTTACTTGCTGCGGGGGCAGAGTGAGAAACAAAGAAGGTCTTGATGCTGTGCAAGCACTGCTCAGCAATAGCTAAAACATGGGTGTGTTATCAACACAGTTTTGGTCACAAATCTAAAGCACAGCAGGGTTCAGGCTGCTGTGAAGAAACTTAGCCCCATCCAGACCCAGTACACCTACCTAAGCTGCCTTACAGAAGCAAGCTGTCACACACTGAAACCGCAGCAGCAGCAGCTGGGTTTGAGAAAACAGGTCTCACTAGTAGCACTTTTTTGTGTGTGTGAACTGTAGGCAGAGTTTTCGTGTCTTCCCGTTACTGATGTAGTCAGTACCTTCGCACTCTGGTTCCTCACTGGCCTTTGTCACCATGTGGTTGTCACCTTGTCTGGGGTCTCTGCCTGTAAGCATCTTTGCTGTTGTAGCTGAAGCCAGCTGCAGTGATGGTGAGAAGGCTGGGGATTTCTTTTTGAGATGACTACAGGCAAATTTTTCCTGCTGTTTAGGAAATAGAGTATTTTTTTCCCAAATGTAAGTGGACAAATAAAGAACTTAAATACACTTCTGAAATATTGGCAATAGCAGCCTAGGTGAAACGAGAGGCCGTTCAGGAGGGAACGGCATCTGGAATGTTCTCAAAGTAAATCATCTCCTGATCTGAGACTCAGCTTGCTCCCTTTCCTTGCTGTCACATCCTCCAAGTTCTTCAGTCACAAAACAGAAACCAGACAAGGCAGAGAAGAGGTTAGTTTCGTTTGTGCGTAGGCAAAAGGGGGTGGCGAGACAGCAATGGGGTTTTTTGAGAGAAAAATCTTTCTCTATGCCGGTTACATATTCCACAGAAGCAAACAGGCAGAACTTCTGTACCGCTCCCTCGCCCTGCCCCTCTTCCTTCCCTGCCCATCCCGATTCACATTTTGCATTCTGCTCCACACTGCTCCCATACCGCGGATCAGATGAACACCCGTTAATCCTGGGGAGATTCTAAAAATAGGAATTGAAAGAAAAAAAAATCAGAATAGTGTGAATCAACCTGCAATCATCTTTCTGTTCTCTTAGCAGGGGAAAAGAAAGAGGAAATCAGTGGAGACACTGTTTCACTTCTCTTTCCCAGGCAAAATGATTCTGGCATTTGCAGCAGTTGTTCTCTTGATACAGGTTTTCTAATTTATATACTTAAAAGGCACTTTAAAATTTAGGTGCATTAGCTCAAAATGCTGATGCAGACCGTCCACCCACTTCTCTCTACTGGTGAATAGAGCTTCCACAAGCGGCCTGATGAAGGAGGGACGTAGCTTGAAATCACGCTACTGAATTTACATGGTGTTCTCGTGTGTTACTCAGAACCAAGGATAGACCCACCCTGTGCGGGGTTTAACTGTAGAGTAAGCAGTGTCCTTACAGTGTGTAGCTGCTGCCTTTAGCTGTTAATGTCAAAGTTTCCTTTAACTCATTTTAAGAAATAAAAAAGAAACAAAAGAAAGAGATCCTAAGTGAAGATTTGAATCTGACTTGCTCTTTGGTGTATGAATGAAAACCTGCAGACTTTCCTTCTCCAGTTAGCTATGAGTAAACGTCTTTCTTTTAGATTACAAGTGAAGTTTGGATGTTGGTGGAAAAAGAAACCTTTTCCTCAGAGCTGATCTTCCTATGCTGTGTTTTTCTAGGGTGCCTTTTTTCTAAAGTAACGAAAGCCTGAAACAGTACAAGGCGTAACTCAGCTACTGTTACTTTAAGAGACTGCAGGGTGAGCCTCTGCTTTAATCACCTCTTATATTTTGTTCTGGTTTGTTTTTTCTGAAAGGGGTGTATCACAGAGAGTGGAAAAGAATTTGCTGTTTTTTCGAAAAAGACAAGGCCATAACATTCACAGGCTGGGCTGGCAGAGAAGCTACGGAAAACAGAGCGGGTGGCGACGTGTCCCTTTGTGGGCAGTTCGGAGGGTTTGTCTCCTCTACTTTCACCAGTTGCGCTGGGGAACTTTTAATTACGGCCGCTCGAACAGCCGCTTTGTGCTAATGCATCTTCGTGTGGCCTTGCCAGGTGACCCCCTCACCACCCAGCTACTGGCCAGTGCCACCACCACAACTGTCCCTCAAACAAGCACCACACATGAACACAGTTATTATCCCTCCTGCCTGGCTGGACCACTGACTTCCGTTTTCTTCTCTAGGTTGTATTAAATAGACTGTATAGATATATAGTTAATAAATAGATTGTCTAAATTTTAAGTCTCTTGCCAGAGAGGGACTGTACCCCAGCAGCGGGACGATGGATCTGTTTGTCAAGACATTCATCACTCTTTCTTCCCGGCATTCAGTGGCCACCCTCCCTGCCCCATGGACAGCTGTGCTCACAGCCTCCGGCAGAAGCCATGGGTCTGGTTGTAGTTCAAATGAAATCCTTCAACACACACCTTCCCTTCACCAGGCCTGGCCTTCAAGGCTGGCTGAAATTAAACAGACAAGAAGCCCAAATCTTCATCTTTCGTAACTGACTGTTAGTTTGAGTCCCAAAGGGGAAAAAGAGGGAAGGCAGGCACAGTGCTATACTTTGCAGACATGTGGCATGACTTAATCATTGTCTGGAGTGTCAGGAAGCTGTCGTTTCCAGGGCCGCGGCCCCATTCGCTCAGTAAATGGGAAGGAGCAGCGGGGCAGAACATGGCGGTTCAAAGCTGCTTGCAGGCTCTGCTCTTCTCATGGCAGCAGGAGCTGCTCGAATCCCTTCTGACACCATTGTAGACGACTTCCAAAGCAACTTTATGCTGACGAGAAACAATAGTAAGAGTGCTCGAGCGCTGTCAAAGGCATTCGCTTTGAGCTGAAGCAGCATGGCAGCAGGAGTTCACGTCAGACTGCTCTTCCTACTCCTCCGGCTGTGGATGTCCGCTGGCATGGGGCACTGGCCTGACATTTGACTGCTGCAGACAAACAAGCAATTAAACTGATGAGATTTTTGTACTCAGCCCACGAAAGCAGAGTCCAAGGGCGAAGCGTTGAAGGACTCTTCAAAAATCAAATGAATACAGCCCAGGCATTTTTCAGTGCTGTTTTTCTCCTGGAAACACTGTTTCAATGCAGTCATTGATCCCGATATATCCTGATCCTTGACTTGTTTTGCCCTGGTGTTTCTGGCCTTTTGTGCAGGAATACCACATTGTGTATGTGAGATTTTTTGCACGTCTTTAATAGTCACAGGACATCCAGCAGTAGTACTATATCTTCTCTGATTTACATTTTTTAATGCAATATGACAAGTGTGGTGCATGTGTAGGTTTGCAGGCATTCTGCACAAATACCCAGTCTCGTCTCTTTTAAGCGTGAACCATTTCTATCACATTGCAGTAAAATTATGTTCTTTCTGGATCAGGCAGCTAGTATAAAAATTATATGTATGTATATAGTAACCCGCAACCCTCAATCCTGAGAAATAATGAATAACACCCAAAGGTTCTAATTATTGTAAAACATTTTTTATATCTTTCTGACCTGCTTTATGATTCCTAAAAATTGTGGAATCACTGGTCAAGCTGGAATGAAGGCAGTCCTCTAAAAGGGCCCGGAGTTAGTAGATAGATAGAAACAAAAACAATGCCACAAGCGTTGCTATTTTATTCCATCTGTTTGATTTGGGTTGGCTTGAAGGTGACACAGAATGAGTTCTGGAAATCCAAAATGCTGCCATCAGCACAGATGTAAATCAAAGAGAGGTCAGCAAGCAGACAGCACAGGAATTACTGACCTACACAGGACTAGTTTTAAGTGCCTGTTTGTTACCCAATTTGGAATGCCTTCCTAACAACTTGTAATAGTCAAAGTGGGTGAGCAAGACTTTTCTGAAAAGTGAGATTTTTAACATGTCTCGGTCTTGTGTTTCAAAGTGTGTACTCCATCAGTTTCTCTCTAGGGAGCTAGTAATGGTGGCATGGAAAGTAAGACATTTCAAATTCAGGGTAAATTTCTGTGTTGATTATTCCCCCTATCCAGCCTTCAGGAGGCATTCCGCAGATAACTAAAGTCTCCTTTTAAAATTTTTGTAGTTCCTATTCTTGGAAAGGCGTTTCTGTCCTTCTTGCATCTTCACGTAACTGAGAATGTGGCATTTTGAATATTAAATCCTACTGTAGCTCATGAAATTTGGGTTATTTGTTGTCACAGACTGATACTTCTGTGGTGCTTTCAACAAAACATAAAACACCAGGAAGACTGCCCTTAGAGAATACATTTTTCACAGCCGTGCTGGATGCAACCCTTGATTTGATTAACAAGCATGTTCACCACAGAGACTGAATAAGAGCCAAGGATTTTGTTCTCTGATTCCCTTTTAACATAACTATTTCTTAACTCAGCTTTCCTGCTGGTGCTTTCCAGACAAGATTTGTAGATTTGGTCAGAAAAAGACAGTTGACAGTTACCAGTCATCCAGCCTTTCCCTTTCATGTCTTTCACTGAAGGAAGTTCTTCTAAAAATATACCATCAAATTTCATTCCAAAGAAAACGATGGAGAGGAAGGAGATGCAGCCTACTGGGTTTGAACCCACTCCCCGTCTCTTCGGCAGGTTGGAGCCCTCTCCCGTGGTGGTCTTCTTTCCCAGGTGAGGGCTTGGAGGACAGAAGCGATGGCATGGCCATGGAGAAGTCACAGAGGCTGCAGAATAGACTGGTGTCTCTCTGCATTTCCCTGTACCCCTCCCTCAAACTTTTTAAGGATCCGCTTTCTTGTACAAGACTCAAGAAAGCAGATTCTGAAGAGATACTGTAATTCAGAGTTCAGCCGCGAGTGCCAAAATCTTACAGAAAAATTTCTGATGCTCTGAAGGAGTGAATTTACACCAGACTTCCTCCCATCCATCTTTTCCTGATGGTTTACAGCTGCAGAAGCTAGGCTAAGCAAAGGCTTGTCAATACTTTTTGCTTTTCAAATGTCACATGTTGGAGCTTTTCCTTTTAAAATAGAAGTATGAAAAATGGACTTTTTCTAGTACTCCTAGACTTTTCCTAGGCTTCAATTAACTACCAGAGGACTGCTTTTGTTTCTGTTAGTGGAGCAGATGTCTGGCTTTGGTGGGTATTTCAGTCTTGGCTTCCCTTTTGTATCGAGAACCAACAACCTGCTAGAAAAACTGAAGGAGGGTGATTTACAATAATAACAACAGTGTTAATAACATCTCCTTAGCCTTCATCTGTTTCCTAACTGAAAGTAATTAAGGTGCTATGATTATATAAGTAATTAATAAGGATATAATTAATTTGATATCTTTGTCGAATAATGTTTCCACTATGTGGGAGGAAACTACTATCCTGGTAAGGCTGATGTTGGGTTGCTTGCAATGTAAAAGTTGGAGTCCAAGAAATATGACGTGGACAAGAAAGGAGGCAAATAGCATAATGGTTACTTTCATTTGTCTCTAAGGAAGTCTCAGAAACCATGTAAATGTTTTATGTTTTCACAAAAACACATGTTTTATATTGCCCATAAAAACACAACTTTAAAATAAACAAATTCAACTTGCTTGCATTAGAAACGTTTGTTTTAATTAGGCTAGTTGCATACCTTTCAACAGTACCAGTGTCAAATTATGATAATGCCACATGACCCGTAACTCCCAGATCTGAGAAATGCTGCCTTTCCTAATGGAAATTGAATAAAATCTTGTTCCTTTACCGTAAGTTGCACGGCATGTTGGATGAACAACGTGGTGTGCTCGTCTCTAGAGAATTTAGTGTAAAACAGCTCCAGATTTTGTTTGGTGATCTCAGAGCTGGCTGAATAACTCCAGCCTTCCACAGCTCCAGATGCTGACATGCAGGGAGATGAGACTTTTGGATATTAAAAGCCTACTCTGTGATGCTGAAGGAGGTTAGGTTCTAGAATCCATTCTTTGACACAAAGGCTGATGCTGAATGGAGGTTATATTTATTGTCTATGAAACCCCTGAGTTAGCTGAAATCACTTTAAGCACGTACATACATACATGTATTCTCTCACATTTAGCCACCTCCTCATGGTGCTGGTTTCTTTGAGCCAGGAACAGACAACTTTCAGGGACTTGGCTTGAAAAGATGCGTGCATGTAACACATGTCACATTTTACAAGAGGCTACAATCAAGCAGTCTTTGTACTCGGATTATCTAGACATTGTGGCAAAGTGGGAAAGGGCAAGTGAATGAAAAAGCCCTTTTTGTCAGTCTTTCACTTTGCATCAAATTTTCCTTCCCTGTGCGCTGCCACTGCCAGCAAAAAGATAAAGGGAGCAAAACCCAAACAAAAATCAAGAAACTGATAATTCGCTGATTTTCTATTTATATCATTCCCAGTACAAATAAAACACCAAACCACTATTTTTCTGAAACTAGCAGGACATATGTATACCATCTCCAGGCTTATTCAGATTTTTGGAATTAATATTCTGAACAATTTTATTTTTGCAGCTGATTTGTAGTTTTAACTTCTTCCTCATCAATGTGTAAATGAAGTGTGCAGGGCTGTCTTGTCAGCACTTGTAAATCAGTATGTGAAATCTTCCCGAATTTCAGTGAAGATTTTTTTCCCTGCTCAGCTGAACATTTGTGAGTGAGCAGCAAGAAAACCCCTTTCCTCCCACCACTCTCCCACATTTCATGTTTCTCATTGCTTTTTTTCTTTCATTCTTTCACTTTCTTATCTGAAAATAAGAGGAGAAAAAGGTCTGGGAGGGGAAAGGGAGGAGGTGATAGAGTTTCACGGGGAGGTAAGGTTACAAGCCAACGTAAAAGCTGCTGAGATTCTTTGTTAAATAGTAAAGCGTACATATGACTTAACTGTTTTGAAGTGAATAAGCGTATGTTCCAGCATGAGTCCCAGGCCCATGCTCCCATCCGAAGCCCCCTGGGCTCTGCCCGTGCTGATAGCAGTGAGATGAGCCCTTGCCCTCCCTGTGGTCCTGCTTCGCTCCCTGGCATTCCCCGTGGGGTTCCCTGTCTCTGAGAGGAGCCAGGAGAACCTCACCTCTGAGTGATGTCTCCAAACACAGGGTGTCCAGAGCCAGACCATCCTGCTGTCGAAACGGGCAAAAGCAGCAGAGATAGCTGCACAAGCACTTTTTCACTGCTGATATGAAGGTGGCTGGGGCATCTCTGCCCCTGTTGTGGTCCCTGAGGGCTCACCTGGAGTCACTGCTGGTCCCGGGAGTGGACAACCTCGAGCCCCAGCGTGGTATCCCAACACCTCCAGCACCGACGCAGCTACCAGGGCAAGCAGAGGCTGGAGGCCACCACGGCTGCCACAGCAGTAGCAGCAGCAGTGTGTTGTGCAGCTTCCAGGCTGCAAACTCCTTTCCCTTTCCCTGTTGTCACTTTAGTTTCTTGAGGGATCCCAGCTTGTGCCACCCGTTGCAGAAAGTGCGGAGTTGAGAGTCCTTGTTTCTGTTTGTGTGAAGAGACTTGGACGTTTCAGTGAAGGAACTCTGCTGAGTGAATATGGCATCCTGAAGGAAAGAGAGAAATGCAAAAAGGGCGCCTTTAAGCTAAGCTAAGAGCAAGAGGCAGTAGACCTGCGCTAACTGCAGGCAATACACTCAGGGAAATACATTAAAATGGTGCTTGTGTTTATGAATAGGCTTGTGGAATAACTGGAAATATCTTCAAATTGCAGAAAATACCCTTCAACAGAAGATTTTTTTCAATTAGGCAGGTTGGATTTAGGAAGCAGGTATCAATTAGGCAGGTTGGATTTAGGAAGCAGGTATCCAGACTGTGGACTGTCACAGACAAGCAGGGAGCTACTGCGTAATTTTTCAAGCATTAGCAGTGGAGGAATATGCTTTTTCTGAATCCCGTGAGTTTGTCAAAACCAATTTCCTGTGTTGATGTTGGAGTAAGGCATACGAAATAGCCAGCCTGGCAGCTGCAGAAAAATGAGGATATTTGAAAAAGAATAGGCTTTTTATTTACCCTAAGTGATGGATATTTGCTGAAATGTTAAAAGAATTATGAAAAAACCCCAAATTCTTTGCTATACTGTTTTTTTTATATTCTGTGCATTTTCTCCTTGTCTATTTGTATATTCTGGACAGAGTTTGCCCAGTAATTCTAATTGTTTCAAAGATTTTTCTGTTGTCACTGCTCATCTTGCAGCCCCGGTGTGTAGATGATGTTCTTTGTGTGCCAGGTTACGTGTAAGAGTGACTGTACCGGTTCAGATCAAGGGTGCATCCTGACGAGTGTCTGATTCCCTAGATTCACCACACCCAGCTTCAGAAACTCAGGTTTATGTGTAGATTCAGCTCAAGTCGATAGGAAAGAGTTTGGTAACACCAGAGCATGGATTAGAAGATGTTAAAGCCGACAGATGAAAAGCAGTAAATACCAGGTAACAGGACCCACGAGTGCTGAGGGAGCTGGCGGATGTCATTGCTGAGCCACTCTCCATCATCTTTGAGAGGTCCTGGAGGACGGGAGAGGTGCCCGAGGACTGGAGAAAGGCAAATGTCACTCCAATCTTCAAAAAGGGCAAGAAGGAGGACCCAGGGAACTACAGGCCAGTCAGCCTCACCTCCATCCCGGGAAAGGCGATGGAGCAGTTT